>Ga0207829_100203_pt1 | contig 60851 bp, 48 predicted proteins | sample TtaePargueraPR_4_FD_187738 | JGI IMG/M metagenome (GOLD analysis project Ga0207829, IMG submission 187738) | Aerobic enrichment media microbial communities from Bioluminiscent Bay, La Parguera, Puerto Rico - Tt and P1 (SPAdes) | ecosystem: Environmental > Aquatic > Marine > Unclassified ... | reverse complement strand
CCTCCCCCAACGGGGGAGGATTTGTCCGACATCACCCTCCGCGCCCACGTTTCCAAGGGCACATACATCCGCTCCCTGGCACGGGATATCGCGCGCGCCCTTGGAACCGTCGGGCACGTTACCTATCTTCGTCGCATCAAGGCTGGCCCGTTCCGTCAGGAACAGGCGATTTCGCTGGACAAACTGAACGAAATCGGCAAGGGCGCGCCACTTCGAGACCTCCTCCTGCCGCTCGAGGCGGGGCTGGACGACATCCCGGCCCTCCCACTCGATCCGGAAAGCGCGCAGGCGGTCCGCCAGGGCCGGGTCATCTCCGGGTTGCCCCATACCGACGGGCTCCATCTTGCCACACTGCACGACGTGCCGGTGGCTCTCATGGAACTCGGCGGGGGAACGGCGAAAGTCGTGCGGGGCTTCAACCTACCCGATGTCGCAGAGTAAGAGAGACGTCACATGTCGGTTACTGCCGAAAACAAGCAGAAGATCATCAAGGACAATGCCCGCGACACAAACGACACGGGCAGTCCCGAGGTCCAGGTCGCGATCCTGACCGAGCGCATCAAGAACCTGACCGAGCACTTCAAGGGCCACGCCAAGGACAACCATTCGCGCCGCGGCCTGCTCCAGATGGTCAACAAGCGCCGCAACCTGCTCGCCTATCTCAAGAAGAAGGACGTCGAGCGGTACAACGCGCTGATCCAGAAGCTGGGTCTCAGGAAATAAGAGTTTCTCGAAAGGGCGGCCATCGGTCGCCCTTTGTCCATCTCCGTCCTCCCGGACTTGATCCGGGATCTCGGGCCACACAGGCCGAGCGTGCGGAAAAAGATCCCGGCTTTCGCCGGGATGACGAAGGAAGAGCCGCAATTCGGTGGCTCGCGATTGGGGCCAAGTTGAGCCCCGAACCGGACCGGGACGGAATACCCGGCACATAGGCCCCGTGACGCAATGTGGCGCATGGGATCAGAAGGAAAATCAATGTTCGACACGAAAACCGTATCGCTGGAGTGGGGCGGAAAGACCCTCACTCTGGAAACCGGCCGCATCGCCCGTCAGGCAGACGGCGCCGTGCTGGCCACCTATGGCGAGACCGTGGTGCTGTGCGCCGTGACCGCCGCCCGGACCGTGCGCGAGGGGCAGGACTTCTTCCCGCTCACTGTCCACTACCAGGAAAAATTCTCCGCCGCGGGGCGTATCCCGGGCGGCTTCTTCAAGCGCGAAGGCCGCGCGACGGAGAAGGAAACGCTCACCAGCCGCCTGATCGACCGGCCCTGTCGGCCGCTCTTCCCCGAAGGGTTCTACAACGAGATCAACGTGATCGCGCAGGTGCTCTCCTATGACGGCGAGACCGAGCCCGATATCGTCGCGATGATCGCCGCGTCCGCGGCTCTGACCATCAGCGGCGTGCCCTTCATGGGCCCGATCGGCGCCGCGCGCGTCGGCTTCAGGGACGGCGAGTACGAACTCAACCCGACCGTCAACGGCATCTTCGACGAAGGCCGGCTCGACTTGGTCGTCGCCGCGACGCAGGACGCGGTGATGATGGTCGAATCCGAGGCCAAGGAGCTGACCGAAGAGGAAATGCTCGGTGCCGTCATGTTCGCGCACGAGGAATCGAAGAAGGTCATCGGCGCGATCATCGACCTCGCCCAGCAGGCCGCCAAGCAGCCGTGGGAACTCGACAAGGTCGAGGACAAGTCGGCCGCTCTCGAGGAACTGCGCGGCGTCATCGGCGACGATCTCGCCAAGGCCTACAAGATCACCGACAAGGGCGATCGGCAGGATGCGGTCAACGCCGCGCGCGAAAAGGCGCGCGAGCATTACAAGGATCTCTCCGAGAGCGATCCGGCCGAATATATGGGCCGACTCAAGCTGGTGAAGAAGCTCGAAAGCGATATCGTGCGCAAGGCGATCCTCAAGGACGGCCAGCGCATCGACGGCCGCAAGACCGACCAGGTCCGCCCGATCGAGGCGATGGTCGGCCTGCTGCCGCGTACACACGGCTCCGCGCTGTTCACTCGTGGCGAGACGCAGGCGATCTGCACCGTCACGCTGGGCACCAAGGATGCCGAGCAGATGATCGACGGCTTGGAAGGTCTGTCCTACAACCCTTTCATGTTGCACTATAACTTCCCGCCCTATTCGGTCGGCGAAGTGGGCCGCTTCGGCTTCACCAGCCGTCGCGAGACCGGCCACGGCAAGCTCGCCTGGCGCGCGCTGCACCCGGTGCTGCCCGATCATGAGGACTTCCCCTACACCATCCGCATCCTCTCCGACATCACCGAGTCGAACGGCTCGTCCTCGATGGCGACCGTGTGCGGCGGGTGCCTCTCGATGATGGATGCCGGCGTGCCGATCGCGCGGCCCGTTTCGGGTATCGCGATGGGCCTGATCCTCGAAGGCGACGACTTCACCGTGCTCTCCGACATCCTCGGCGACGAGGACCATCTCGGCGACATGGACTTCAAGGTCGCCGGTTCGGAAGAGGGCATCACCTCGCTCCAGATGGACATCAAGGTCGCGGGGATCACCAAGGAGATCATGCAGACCGCGCTCGAGCAGGCCAAGGCCGGCCGCGCGCACATCCTCGGCGAGATGAACAAGGCGCTGGGCTCGGCCCGCACCGACGTTTCCAAGCACGCGCCGCGGATCGAGACGATGCAGATCGACAAGTCGAAGATCCGCGACGTCATCGGCACCGGCGGCAAGGTGATCCGCGAGATCGTCGCCGAGACCGGCGCCAAGGTCGACATCGACGACGAGGGCGTGATCAAGATTTCGTCCTCCAACTCCGACGAGATCGAGGCCGCGAAGAAGTGGATCGAAGGCATCGTCGAAGAGGCGGAAGTCGGCAAGATCTACACCGGCAAGGTCGTCAACATCGTCGATTTCGGCGCGTTCGTGAACTTCATGGGCGGCAAGGACGGCCTCGTCCACGTCTCCGAGATGAAGAACGAGCGGGTCGAAAAGGTCACCGACGTCGTCAGCGAAGGCGACGAGGTGAAGGTCAAGGTCCTCGAGATCGACCAGCGCGGCAAGGTCCGCCTGTCGATGCGCGTGGTCGACCAGCAAACCGGCGAAGAACTCGAAGACACCCGCCCGCCGCGCGAACCGCGCGGCGACAAGGGCGGCGGCCGTGGCGGCGATCGTCGTGGTCCGCGCGGAGGCGGCCGGGGCCGCGGCGGCGACCGTGGCGGTCGCGGCGGCGGCAATCGCGACGGCGGCGGCAATGATGGCGGCAGCCACGTGCCGGACTTCCTCAAGGACTGATCTTTCCTCCAGCACAAGATAAAGGGCCGCGGGTTCGATCCCGCGGCCTTTTTTGTGCGCAAATTCGCCCTCGGCCCCGTCCGTTCAACTTCCCTTCAGCGTCGAAACGGTTTATCGCTCACAAGCAACGGTTCGGCGCTGAAGCTGGGGAGTCGATATGCACGGAAAGGGCAAGCAAAGCGTCATCACAAAAGCTGGCGTGCTGCTCGGTTCGGTGTTCATGGCGGGCAGCGCGCATGCCGGCGGCGGGGGCGGGTGCTACTATTCCCATTCGCTCGAGAACGCGACCAGCCCGTGCGGCAACACCGCCGCGATGGCGCCCGGAAACGACACCAGGGTCAACCTCAATTTCCTGCTGCGCGATGCCCGCGGCCTGCAGCCGGTCCCGGCCAAGCCGCCGCCGCGCGAATGGTGGGACGAATACCGCACTAGCCATTTCGGTTTCGGCCAGTTCCGGCGCGCTTACTGGAGCGAGGGCGACGCACCGGACGAGCCCTACAGCCTGTTCTCGGGCACCCGTTGCCAGAGCCTGGAACGCGGCGACGCCGCCTTTGCAGCAGCGGTCGAGGCTGCCGCAGGCGTGTCAGCGAGCGATCGCCGCGCATTGGGTGCGGCCCGGGGGATGCTTGCGGCCACGTGCGAGGGCAAGACGTCCGAACCGGCGGGTGGGTGGCCGGCGCTGCGCGGGACCACCGGCACCGCACGCGAATTCCTCGTCTACCTGCTGGCCTCGAACGCATTCTACGGCGGCGACTGGGATGCGGCGCGCAGCCGCTATGCCGCGCTCGCTTCGGCAACCGATCCGTGGGTACGCGAAACCGCGCAATACATGCTCGCACGGGTCGACATCAACGCTGCGACCGACGGGGCATTCGGCCGGTGGGGCGATTTCGAAGGAACCACGCCGGCCGGTCGCGAGGCGGCGGCGCGTGCGGGCGAGGGATTTCGCGACTACCTTTCGGCCTATCCCGACGGGCGCTACGCGGCTTCGGCGCAGGGGCTGCAACGCCGGGCGATGTGGCTGAGCGGGCAGGACACGGCGCTGGCGCTGACCTATTCGGCGCTGCTGCGCGCGCTCGATCCGTCCGATCCGGTGTTCCGCCAGTTGCTGGCCGAAACGGGCCGGAAATGGGCGGCGGTCGACCGCCTGATCCTGGCCGGGCGCTATGCCGGCATTCTCGAACAATCCGGGCTCGACGGAGAGGGTTTTCCCGGCCTGCTCGACGAGGTCGACAACAAGCTGATCATGCGCGCGCAGAGCGGCGGGGAATTGCTCGACCCGCTGCTGATCGCGACCTGGGACCTGCAGCACATGCGGCGCTGGGACTGGGGCGATACCGACATTTCCGAGCAGGACGGTTTGCTCGGCGCAGCCGACCTTGCCGCGCAGGAGCCGCTGTTCGCCGGGCATGAGGACCTGTTCGGCTTCCTACTGGCAAGCCACGCCTATTACGTGACTGGAGACCATACGCGGGTGCTGGAACTGATCCCCGATGCCGCGCGGCAGGAGCGCTTCGATGCGCTGCAATTCAGCCGCCAGGTGCTGCGCGGGATGGCGCTGGCGCGGCGCGGCGACCGCAACGAGGCCGGGTTCTGGCTGGACATGCTCGGCGGCGCCGATCCGGTGCTCCAGCGCCCGCTGGTGGAACTCGGGCTGGCGGTCAATTACGAGCGCAACGGCAAGCTCGATGCGGTGTTCGCGCCGGACTCGCCGATCACCGATCCGGAGATACGCCACATCCTGCTGCGCGAGAGCGCCGGCCCGGACATCCTGCGCGCGACGGCCCGCAATTCCCGGCGACCGATGGACGAAAGGCGCACCGCGCTGCGCGCCCTGCTGTGGAAGGAGCTTTCGCGCGGGCGCTATGCCGATTTCGTGTCCGATCACGCCCTGCTTGCCGGTTTCGCGAAAGACGCGCCACAGGATCCCGAAACCTACATGCCCGAGCAATTCCCGCTCGACGAGTTCCGCTCCGGCACCTGGTCGCAGCACTATCGGTGTCCCAACGTCAAGGCGACCGCCGCTACGCTCGCGCGCAACCCCAAGGACAATTCCGCGCTGCTGTGCCTGGGCGAATTCTATCGCCTGAACGGGTTCGATTTCTACGGCGAATATTACGGCCCGCGATCGCAATTTCCCGAGACGCGCCATCTCGGCGACGGGCCCGAGCAGTTTCCCGGCGAGACGATCCCGCGCGCGCGCTTCTACGAGCAAGTGATCGCCGATCCGCGCGCGAGCGCCGACGACAGGGCCTATGCGCTGTACCGCGCGGTGTGGTGCTACGGCCCGAGCGGTAACAATGATTGCGGCGGCGAGGACGTGCCGCAAAGCCGGCGCAAGGCGTGGTTCGAGCGCCTCAAGCGCGAATATGCGGGCAGCAGATGGGCAAGAGAACTCGAATATTACTGGTGATGCTGGGCGCAGCCGTGCTGGCTTCGTGCCGGCCCGCCGCCGACGCACCGCGCGACGCGGAGGCCTATTTCCTTTGGGCCGGCGTGCCCGCGCCGCCCGCGCTGGCGCAGGCGGATACGGTCTATGTGCTCGCCGGCGAGGTGCGCAAGGAGCGCCCCGACCGTTTCGTTCCGCTTCGCCCGCACGCGCCTAGCGCGCAAGGCCCCGAAGTGTGGCTGGTGGTGCGCACCGAAACGCTCGTCTGGGACGAGGGGATCTATCGCCGGATCGAGCGCGATCTCGCGCGGTGGGAGGGCGGCGTGCGGCTCGCCGGGCTGCAGGTCGATTTCGACGCCCCGACCCGCGAGCTTGATGGCTATGCCGGGTTCATGCGCGACCTGCGGCGGCGCCTGCCCGAGCGCTATCGCCTGTCGATCACCGGCCTGCTCGACTGGAGCGCGAACGCCGACCCCGCGGCTTTGGCGGCGGTCGGCGAGGTCGTCGACGAGGTCGTGATCCAGACCTACCAGGGGCGCCACACCATTCCCGGATACGCGGCCTACCTTGCGGGGCTGCGTCGCCTGCCGATGCCGTATCGCGTCGGGATCGTCGAGGACGGCGGGTGGCGCGAACCGCCTTGGCTGGCGCGCGACCGAAATTATCGCGGCACGGTCGTCTTCCTCACCCGCCCCTGACGCGGGGTGACGCGGGGCCGGCGCGCGCGTAAGGGGGCGGGCGATGCTGCCGCGCGAAACCCTCGCCACCGCCCGGATCCCGGGCGGCGATACGCTGACCCTGGTCGGCCATGGGCGCGATTTCATCATCATGCTCGGGCGCGACGAGCTGATGGGCACGCGGATGCAGTTCTCCGAGGAGCAACTCGCGGTGCTGACGATGGGGCGGCTCGGTGCCGCCGCGCCGCGCGTGCTTATCGGCGGCTACGGCATGGGCTTCACCTACCGTGCCGCGCTGGCCGAGCTTGCAGGCGAGGGCAGGGTGGTCGTCGCCGAGGTCGTGCCCGAAATCCTCGACTGGGCGCGCGGGCCGCTGGCGCACCTGACCGGCGAGACGCTCGACGATCCGCGCGGCGAGATCGTGCTGGCCGATGTCGCCGCGCTGATCGACGATGCGGTCGACGGTACCACCGCGCGCTACGACGCGATCCTGCTCGATGTCGACAACGGACCGGACGGGATCGTGCGCGACGGCAACGAGCGGCTCTATTCGCGCACCGGGCTCGGCAAGGCGCGCGATGCGCTCAACCCCGGAGGCGTGCTGGCGGTGTGGTCGGCCGCGCCCGACCACAAGTTCACCCGGCGCCTGAAGGACGCCGGTTTCGCGGTCGATGTCGAGACCGTCCGCGCGCGGCCGAACAACAAGGGTCCCCGTCATACGATCTGGTTCGCGCGGGTTTGAGCGGAGCTTCGAGCAACGGGCCGAGTCCCTGCTGCGTGCGGGAAGCACCTCCGTGCTTCCCTTGCTGTTCCGTCCCGCGCCCCCACCCGAGTCATTTTCTGCGTGCGGGCCAGACCTCCGTCTGGCCCTTGGCTGTTCCATCCCACGCCCCCACCCGGCCACCCACAGGATACTATGGTCGGGGTGGCCGGGTGGGGGCGTGGGATGGAACAGCCCCGGCGGTCAGACAACTGCCACCAAGTGACAGGTTTCAACACCGCCGGAAAACCGAATCTAACCCTTCACCGGCAGCGCGCCGAGATAATCCCGTTTGCCGATCTCCAGCCCCTTCATCCGCAGAATGCCGTAGGCGGTCGCTGCGTGGAAATGGAAGTTCGGACTGGAAAAACCGAGCAGGAAATCCTGCACGGTGAATTCGAGCCGCAGCTTGTCGCCGATGGCGAAGACCATATCGTTGCCGGCGATCGCATCGAGCGCGTCGGCATCGCATCCCGACAGGCCCGATTTCGCCGCGGCGAGTACCTCGCGCAGCCCGGCGAAGCTGTCGGGCGGCGGGTCCATATGCGGCTCGAAGCGGCCCTTCGCCGCACCGTCGAGCGCATGCGCCGAATGCGCCCAGCAGCTCTTCACCTGATAGGAAAACGGCAGCATGTCCCCGGCGAGGCGCGCGCCGATAATCTCGTCGTGCGAATAGCCGTTGTCGTCGCACCAGCTCTCGGCCTTGGCCACCAGGCCTTCGACGGAACCGAGGATCTGCAGCCAGCCCGGCACGAGCGCGGCGTGAAGCGAAAGCGGCATCGGTTACTCCTGCAGGGCTCCGCCCCGTTCGAGGCCGGCGTCCTCCTCCGGCTTGTCATGCGGGAAGATGAAGCTCCAATGGGTGCCCTTGTCGTCGCTCACGCGCTTGAGTTCGCCGCCGATCTGGTCCGCCAGCGCCTCGATGATGCGGCTGCCGGTGCCGACCTGCGTGAAATCGCCCTGCGCGCCGCGGCCGTTGTCGACGATGCCCACTTCGAGCTTGTCCTCGCCGTTCTTCTGCAGCGAGACGACGATAGTGCCCGGCTTCCCTTCCGGAAAGGCGTGCTTGGCGGCGTTGGTGATCAACTCGTTGATCAGCAGGCTGAGCGGGGTCGCCTTGTCGACGTCGAGCGTGACGTCGAGCAGTTCGTTCTCGACCGTGACGTTTTCGGGCATCACCGAATTGTCGAGCTGGCTGCACAGAGCGCGGATCAGTTCGCCGGCCTGGACCTTGGAAATCTCGCCCGCCTGGTCGAGAATGTCGTGCACCGCGCGGATCGCGTGGATGCGCATTTCGAGGTCCTTGAGCGCTTGCTCGACCGCCTCGTCGGGGGTCGCATTGCGGCGCAGGCTGACCAGCGCGGTGAGCAGAGCGAGGTTGTTCTTCACCCGGTGGATCAGCTCGCGGTGGAGATTGGCCTCGCTGTCGAGCGCGCGCTGCAGCCGGTGCGCGAGATCGCGCTTCTCGGCCAGCTCGTCGTTGAGGCGGCGGACCAGGTCGCGCAGCTGCCGGAACCCTTCGTCGCGATTGCGGTCGCCGATCAGCAGCAGCCGGACCTGCCCGTCCTCGCGATAACCGCGCGCGCGGAATTTCACCTCGACCCCTGCGAGCGAGCCGTGCGCGAACGTCAGGTTGGCCGGCATCCACTGGGTCGAGCTCATAGCGTAATCGAGCTTCTCCAGCGGCGCAGGATCGGTATCGGAGAAGATATCGCGCAGGCGCCGTTCCTCGATCTCGCCATCGATACCTTCGCGCGCGCGCTCGTTCGCGTACAGGATTCGGCCCGACCGGTCGGCCAGGATGATTTCCTGCTCGAGCCGCGAGACGATGCCCTGGCACAGCGTGTGGGTGAGCGCGTTCGCCATGCTATTCCGAGGCGCAGCTTTCTTCCTGCGGATAGAATTCGTGCTGATCCTCGGGCGTGGTGTCGCCGTCCGGCTTCAGGTGGATGACGATGTGGCACCCGTCATGGCCTTTGGCGATCGTCTCCTCGAGCTCGATTCGCGCATAGCCGAGCTGGTTGGCGGTGATGCGGCCGAACACGTTCGAGGTCATCTGGCACAGCGAGGGCCGCCCGATCGCCAGTTCGTCGAACGGACACTTGCGGTTGCCGAGAACGATCCTGTTCTCGTCGACGCTGACGATATGGAAATCGCCCCCGATGCGGCGCTTGAGATCGACCAGCATTTCGGCGACCTCTTCGCGACCGAAACAATCTTCGTCGGCCGATTTCTGGTATTCGCTCTCGATCCACTGACCCATTTCGGAACCGACCAGCGCGACGTATCCCGACGCCTCGCTGACCCCAACGGTTTCCTCGAGCGATTTGGCGAACGTGCGGATCATCCGCCGGAAAAACCAGTCGCGCTCGATCGGCACGTCGAGCTTCTTCATCTCATTCACGGGAGCCCCCTCCAGCGACACAGCTAGCCGGTGATGGATTATGCTACCGTGAAAAGCGTGCAATTTCAACAGGGCGGCGGAAAATTCCCGCCCTGGTCTCGTATTTGCAAAGTCGGATCGGCGCCCCGGCGGAACCGCGCGCGCCTATCGTACGCGCGGGCCGCCGAACGGCAGCGGCGGCGGGGGGCGGCGCGCGCCGCGCGGCAGCTGCGCCTGGTAGGCGCGCCCGCAATGCTCGACGCAATAGGGGAAGCCGGGGTTCACCTTCTCGCCGCAGAAGTGGAAATCGGGCTCACCCGGATGGCCCATCGGCCAGCGGCAAACCTTGTCCGACAGGTCGAGCAGGCTGGTCTTGTCGGCGATCTCGGGGCTCGGCTTGGCCGGCACCAGCCGCCGCGGGGGCGCGGGCGGGATCGGCGCCTGCTGGTCGCCCGGACCCTGCCGCAGGAAGCCGCCGGGGCCGACCGAAACGATCTTGGGCAGGTCGGGGCGCGGATCGGGCAGTGGCTGCGAGGGGATGTCGGACTTGCCCGACTGCTGCTGCTGCGGCGCCGCGGCCGCGTTGCCCGCGGGCGGAGCGGAGCGCTTGGGCGCTGGCTTCGCGGCGGGCGCGGCCTTCCTGGCGACGGGTTTCGCCGCGGCCTTCTTCTTCGCCGGCGCCTTCTTCTTCTCCTTCGCCTTGACCGGCGAGGGGCGCGACTTGAGGCCGAGGCGATGCGCCTTGCCGATCACCGCGTTGCGGCTGACCCCGCCCAGCTCATCGGCGATCTGGCTGGCGGTCGAGCCGCCTTCCCACATCTTCTTCAGCGTCGCGATCCGTTCGTCGGTCCAGCTCATCGAAACTCCATTCTCGTACTCGTATTTCCGGCTCGCAATTCCGCACCCGGCTTGTCAGCGGCGGCGCATCGCCCTAGGCGCGCCACCATGGCCGATCAAGCCCACAATCCGGATGCTCCGGACGTATCTCTCGTCGACACCAATCCCGGGGAGGGGCACCGGTTTCCGCCGCGCGGCGAGCCCGTTTTCCACGGGATCAACCGCATCGGCTTGTGGAGCCTCTATATTAAGGAGGTTCGGCGGTTTCTCAAGGTCCAGACGCAGACGATCTGGGCTCCGGCGGTCACCACGCTGCTGTTTCTGGTCATTTTCACCGTCGCGCTCGGCCGCTCGGGCCGCGAAGTGCTCGGCGTGCCTTTCGCCAGCTTCGTCGCACCTGGGCTGATCGTGATGGCGATGATGCAGAACGCCTTCGCCAATTCGAGCTTCTCGTTCCTGTCGGGCAAGATCCAGGGGACGATCGTCGACCTGCTGATGCCGCCGCTGACCGAGGGTGAGTTGATGGCGGGTATCACCGCCGCCGCGGTCACGCGCGCGGTGATGGTCGGCGGCACGGTCGCGCTGGCGATGGCGCTGTGGCCGGGCGTATCGCTCGGCGTCGCGCACTGGTGGGCGGTGATCTGGTTCGGCCTGATGGGCGCGGTCATGCTGTCGCTGATCGGGCTGCTGTCCTCGATCTGGGCGGAGAAATTCGATCACAACGCCGCAATCACCAATTTCGTGGTCGCGCCGCTCAGCCTGCTGTCGGGGACGTTCTACGTGATCGACAACCTCGCCCCGGTGTTCCAGACGATCAGCCGCGCCAACCCGTTCTTCTACGTGATCTCGGGCTTCCGCTACGGTTTCCTCGGCGAGAGCGATATCGGCAACACCGATTTGGCGGTGCTGCACGGCGCGATCGGCATGGGCGTGTTCAACCTGGTGCTGGCAGTGGTCTGCTACCGCGTGCTGAAGAGCGGGTGGAAGCTGAAGAGCTGAGATGTGTGTTTTCCGGCGGTGACGAGACCTGTCGCTGCTTGGCAATCGTAGGACCGCCAGTAGCGGCACCGGCCCGCTCCCCCTCCCGGTGTCTTTTGTTGCTGCGGATCGGACCTCCGTCCGATCCTTGCGGCACCAGCCCACTCCCCCACCCGGCCACCCTGACTATAGTAACCTATGGGTGGCCGGGTGGGGGAGTGGGCTGGTGCCGCACCCGGCGGTCCGACGACTGCAACATAGTGACAGGTCGCGTCACCGCCGGAAAACAAATAACACAAAGTCAATGCGTCAGCGACCGCCGCATACGATAGCGCGAGCCGTCGAAGCGTTCGAACAGCTCTTCGACATTGGGATGGTCGACCGGGCCGCTCTCGGCATCTGGCAGCAGGTTCTGCTGGCTGACATAGGCGACGTAGGACGAATCGTCGTTCTCGGCGAGCAGGTGGTAATAGGGCTGTTCGCGCTTCGGCCGGATGTCTTCGGGGATCGACTCGTACCATTCCTCGCTGTTGGCGAAGACCGGATCGACATCGAAGATGACCCCGCGAAAGTCGAACATGCGATGCCGCACGACATCGCCGATCCCGAACCGTGCCTTGGCGTGGCAGGGAACGTCGATCGTGCGGCCGGCCTGTGCGGAGAAGAACTGCGAGCGTTCCATGACGGGGAGGATATAGGATTTTGCAGGTGCGAAACAAGCATGTCGTGCGCCCAGTCCCCCATTCGTTCGACAAAGCACTTGGCAAGCCCGCCCCCTTTCGCTAACCGCCGCGCTCCCACGACCCGACGGAGCGCGAATGCGCCTGCCAGTCCTCTGCGGAGAGGTGCCGGAGTGGTCGAACGGGGCGGTCTCGAAAACCGTTGTGCGCTCACGCGTACCGAGGGTTCGAATCCCTCCCTCTCCGCCACTTTCCATTGTTTTTCTTGATATAAAATGCGCTAGCTGCGTACGTTCCCCTAAACGCCCCCTAAAAACCTGAGCCCTTGGTAACCGCTCCGCAGTTCAGTAGCGGTTCTCATCCCCGCCCTCAGGGATGCAGGTACAGATAATACGGATATTGCGTTTGTTGGACGCCAGAAGCCACGTTTGACAGGCTGCCGGTTGCCGGTCCAATCGTGCCGGTCGTTCTCGCCATCACAATTTGGGCAAAAACTGGTCCGAAAAGCCCCAGCCCCTAAGTGACTTCTCGTTCGCGCGGAGCAGGAGACTGTCCGCATCGCCGATCGCGCGAATGGCTTGGCGTCCTTGATGTCCTTCAACTCGCCCCAGCGATCGGCAGGCCCCTGACGCGCCACTCTGCGCGCGGGCGGAACAGGGCACCACGGTTGTGCTGCCGCGCTGGTTTGTGAGCCAGTCGATGAAGATTTTGCCCTTGCGCTTGCCTTGCCCCGGAAGACCCCATCCTTCGCCAGGATCACCAGATCTTCGGAGAGCGAGTGGCGGAGAATGTGGCGCATTTCCTAGAGGCCTCGTCCTAGCGTTTCCGAACCTTGCCATGATCGGCGATGCAGAAAACGACGAGAGTTCTCTCTTTTTGTTGGTGATCCCGCAAGCTGAGAGCGTACCAAACGGCATCAACCTCCACGGGGATGGAAAACGGTTGGCTGATGGACTCTTTCTTATCGAAAGCAACCTCTCCCGTTCAAAGTTATACCATCAGATCAAGTGGCAACTGCCAAAGGACACAGCGCTCTTGGTTGCCCCGCTCGACCGCAATCCGAAGTTTATGGGTATGGCCGAGGGATCACTTTCTTGGCTTCGGGATCGAGAGTGAGAAGGTCGCCCTAGGCTGATCTCACAGGGTCAGCGAGATTTGTCTTGATGGGCTAAGCTACACCGCATGACCAAAGCACCCTTAGCAAATTGGAGGACTGGATGTCCGAAGTGCAAAAACCCGATCACCAGCAGCATAACGGCGAAGGGGGCCAGTACTGGCGTTTCATGGCCATGGTGGCAACCTCAAACGCCATCATGTTCGGCTTGATGTATCTGAATACGTACGAATTCAATCACGCGATGTGGAGCGAAACGCGCTTCTGGATGACCTTCGTAATGGGCGGTACGATGATGATCGTCATGCTCCTCTTCATGCGGGGCATGTACAAGGACAAAACGAAGAATTTCATCATCTTGAGCGTCGGCGTGCTGGTGTTCGCCGTGGCGCTGTGGCTGGTACGCAGCCAAGCCACCGTCAACGACGAGGAATACATGTCGGCGATGATACCGCACCACTCCATCGCCGTGCTGACAAGCAGTCGCGCGGAGATCACGGACCCGCGGGTGCGCAAGCTGGCCGACGCCATTATTGAGGCGCAGGTAAAGGAAATCGCGGAGATGAAGATGTTGATCGAGGACATCGAAAAGAACGGCGAAATGGGCGACGGCACCCCGCTGCCCGCGCTCGGGCGGCAGCAGGGGCCCGATAATCTCCCACTCCGTATCGGCAAATCCCGACGATCCATAGCTGCTCCGCAAAAGCAGTCTTGATCAGGTAGTGACCGGTTTGGGAATCCCTTTTGTCAACGCAGCCTAATCTCGCATACCAAACGAATACGCTGCCAGTGTGGTCAGGACTTTTTCTTGTATGCCGCCTAGGGATGAAGGCATTTTGAGTGCTGCCTCCCGCACTTGGTTCGGATCGACCTTTGAGAGCCGGCGAACGGCATGCCTCGCCTGCTCGCTGTCACCGCAACAATGTAGGACCACGGCTGCGCTGGTGAGGCCGAGCGGGCTGTCGGTGGGTCTCGCGACAAGGCGCCTTGCGCTCGCCAAAGCCGCGTCCTCATGGCCGAGTTCGAGCGCGGCGAGGGCGTGAATGCTGTCGGTTTCGAAATTGGTTCGGTTGCGGGGGTCTAGTAGCAGGGCGTGCCCAGTTCGTTCGAAGGCTTCCACCAGTCTACCCGTCAGGTAGGCGGTCGATCCCAATGCAGAATGCGCGAAGGCGTAGTTCGGGCTCAGCTCGATTGCGCGCTCGATCAATCTGCGCGCCTGCACGAAATCCCCCCCGGAGCGATGCGCGAACCCCTGCATCACGTTGGCGAACGGATCGAGGGCATCGCTTTCGATCGCCTTTCGGGCCGACCTCCGCAGCTGCGCGAATGCGACTTCGACGTCCGTTCCGGCCGCATTGTATATCTGCATGTCGATCGCGCGTGCGACCCCGGCATGCGCGCGCGAGAACTGCGGATCGGCAGCGACGGCGCGTTCGAACAGCTCCTGCCCGTGCGCCATTCGCGGGCCGAGCGGATCGAGCAATGCCGCCATCCCGAGGTGGTAAGCCTCCCAGGCCCCGAGTTCACTCGGGGCGATCAGTCTGGCCCGAGTGGCCTCCGCATCGACGATTCCCTCCTCGACATGGCTCGCGACGGTGCGGGCGATCTGTTCGCGCGCGTCGTGGATCTCCTCAAGGTCGATCGCAAGATTGTCCGACCAGACCACTGACCGCGACCGAGTATCGGCCAGTTCGACCCACGCTTTGAGCCGATTGCCGAGAATTTCTACTGTGCCGGTGAGGGCAAAGCCGACCGCGAGATCGTCGCGCAAGCGCGCCAGGTCGAGTGATTTTGCGCCATAGAGAAAGCTCGAGGCGCGCGCGATCACCAACAGCCAGCGCAGGCGCGAGAGCGCGGTAATGATGTCGGCCGGCAGAGCCTCGGCGAAAGCGGCATGCGGGCCGGCTACCCCCACGAGACGGAAAGGCAGCACCGCGATCGCCGGCTTGCCCCGGGGCGCCGCAGCCTCGCTCGGCTGCGCCGGCGGTTCGCTTCTCGCGGCGGCACTCGACCGCCGCACCTTGCCGATGAAGCGGAACCCCCGGCGGTGAACCGTCTTGATCAGCGTCGGATCGCGCGCGCTGTCGCCGAGCAGGCTGCGCAGCGCGTTGATGCGGCTGCTGATCGTCTGGTCGGACACGAAGCGTCCGCCCCAGACCGCCTGCACCAGCTCGCCGCGTTCGACCACGCGCTCGCGATTGTCGATCAGGAAGGCGAGCAATTCGATCAGCTGCGGCTGGATGGCGACACGCTTGCCGCGCCGCCGCAGTTCGAAGGCGGCCGCATCGAGTTCAAATTCGCCGAACTCGATCACCTTGGCCGACCCCCAATACGCCCGTTGCTGCAGGGCGTTCACAATAAGACGCTGAAATCGCGGAGCAAGCGCTAATCGAATGCGGAGAAATTGCGGAGGTGGAGCGGAGGACTTGCGCGCCGCACTCTCCTAGCCTCGGCCCGTCGGCACCGTTTCGGGTGCCGTAACGGGGATCGGTTTCGGATGGCATTGGTCACGATCGAGGTGCCGCGCGATGCGCTGAGCGGACGGCAGAAGGACGAGGTTTCGCGCCGCGTTACCGATGCGCTCGCTTGCGTGCTCGGCGAGCCGCTGCGCGAGATGACATGGGTCCGCATCTGCGAGATCGAGGAGCACGACTGGGCGGTCGGGGGCCGTCCGCTCGATGCCTGCGAACTCCACCGCATCGCCGCCGCTCGGGCCGGAGAGGCCGCCTGAAACACCGGCCGGACCGGGCCAGGCAGCCCCGGTTCGGCGTAAATTCAAGGGGATCGCCATTATGGATATTCGCAAGTCGCTCCGCCGGACCGCCGCCGCATCGGCGCTCGCCATCGGCCTTGCCACCGCACCGCAAGCGGCGCAGGCCGAGGACTGCTTCCTCGACCGCGACAATGACGGCGCGATCGATGCGGGCAGCAACAATCCGGACGACGATGGCGGCGCGCAATCGAACGACCGCAACATCAATCTCGCCTGCGGGTTCGAGGCGGTCGCGCAGGATGAGGGTTCGACCGCGATCGGGGCGAGGGCCGTAGCGGATAATTTCAGCACGGTCGTAGGTTTTCAGGCGGGCACGTCGCAGGGCGGATTTTCGGTCGCCGTCGGCTACAACTCCGCAACGCTGACCGACCGCGCCATCGCGATCGGCGCCTCCGCGCTGGTGCGTCGCTACGCCACTGCGGGGATTGCGATCGGGGTTACTGCCGAAGTGAAGGACGACGCGATCGGATCGATCGCGATCGGTCGGTCGGCCATGGTGAGCGCGCCGAGCGCGATCGCCTTCGGCGATGGTGCGGGCGCCGATCACGAAAACAGCATCGCCATCGGTGCCGATTCGATGACCAGCGATACCTTCCAGGTCTCGGTCGGACGCCTGTTCGACGACGGCGGCACGCCGGACGATGCGAGCGACGATACCGCCGCAATCACCCGCCGTATCTCCAACGTCGCGGCCGGTACCGAGGACAATGACGCGGTGACTGTGGCGCAGCTGAACCCGGTGGCCGATCTGGCCGAGGCGAACGCGGCGGAGCTCGTCTATTTCGACGTCGGCAGCGGTGGGACGCGCGCGTCGGCGAACGGCGAGGACGCAATCGCGATCGGCGAAAACGCCGAGGCCACGCGAGGCAGCGCCATCGCGATCGGTGGGGGCGGGAGCAACGGTGTGCCGGGGGCGCTGGCGAGCTCGGCCGGCGCGATCGCCATCGGCGGCGGCGGCCAGCTCGATGCCGCGCGGGCGAGCGCGATCGATGCCGTCGCGATCGGCACCGCATCTTTCGCCGCGGCCAATCAGAGCGTGGCGCTCGGCTTCGCCGCCAGCACCGACGGAGCCTACGGGGTCGCGCTGGGCGTCGAGAGCCAGGCCGACAGCACCTCGTCGGTGGCGGTCGGAGATCGGGCCGAGGTCGGCTCCGACAGCGACGGATCGGTTGCGATCGGGCTTGCATCGACCGTGGCCGACGGCGCGGCGAATGCGCTGGCGCTGGGGTCCGGCGCCGACGCCGCCGGCCGCGCGGCCAACGCTATCGGGAACGCTGCCAGCGCGCAGGCTGCGGGTTCCACCGCAATCGGTTTCGAAGCCTCGGTGGCCGACGATGCTACGATGGGATACGCGCTCGGCGGCCGCGCGACGGTGACCGGAGAACGCGGAATCGCGGTCGGCAACCGCGCGAACTCGGGCGCGTTGCACGCGGTCGCCTTCGGCAACAGCGCCAGTTCCGCCTTCGCCTACTCCTATGCGTTCGGCTATGGCGCGGCGAGCACGCGTGCCAACCAGTTCATGTTCGGCAGCGCCCGCTACACCTATACCATGCCGGGGCTGCCGACCGCGGCGTCGAACAGCCGGCAATCGGGCGAGACCTTTTACGTCACCGTCGATGCCAGCGGCAATCTGGGCTACACCTCCACCCCGCCGGGCGATGGGGCGAACTCCTCCTCGGCGTCGATGACGACGCTGGCCTCCGCCCCTTCGAACGCGCCGACGATTTCCTCGACCAGTTCTGATGCCGACAACGCGTTCGATCAGGGCGCGGCGATCAGCGCGGCGCCGGGCGAACGGGCCTTGCGCGATCGCCCGGTCGCGGTGGCCGCGCTCGGCGACGAGCAGACGGTCGCCGAACCTCCGACGGCCGTGAACACCGGCACCCAGCGCCGTGCAGCGATATCGCACACTGCGAGCCTCGGGATAACCGCACCTGCGATTTCGGCGGTGACCGACGCCCAGTTCTCCGCCCTGTCCGGCCGGGTCGCAACGCTCGAAGGCCGGGTCGATGCGCTCGGCTTCCAGCTGTCCGATCTCGACGACCGCACGCGCGGCGGGATCGCTTCGGCGATGGCAATGGGCGGACCGGCAATTGCGCCGGGCAAGGCGATTTCGCTGTCGATGTCGGTGGCGAATTATCGCGGCGAGCAGGCGATCGCCGGTTCGCTTACCGGGCAGATCGCCGAAGACCTCTACCTGTCGGCCGGAGTGAGCGGCAATACCGCCGACGGCGACATCGGCACCCGCGCCACCGTGCTGCTCGGCTTCTGAGAACTGGCCATCGAAGATGTCCGTACCCGCTTCGCTTCCTCGCCGCCCGCGCCACGCCCCGGGCCTCCATCCGCAAATCAGTCAATTGCAAGGGATCGCATCATGAACATCCGTACCAAGCTCGCTCTCACCGTTGCCGCACCCGCGCTGGCGCTCGCCTTGATGGCGGCACCGACGCCTGCGCAAGCGGACGATTGCATTCTCGACCGTAACGACAATGGCGATGTCGGCGACAAAGATAACGATGGCGGCGCGGATTCGAACGATCGGGACACATCTCTGGCCTGTGGGGTAGACGCCGAGGCCAGCGGCGCGTTTTCGGTTGCGCTAGGGCACCAGGCCACCGCTAGTGACGATGGCGCCACCGCTCTTGGGGCCTTCGCGACCGCGAGTGGCAACGGAAGCACAGCTCTGAGCTCGGGAGCGACGGCCTCTGGAGGTCTTTCCATCGCGATCGGTGTGGACACCTCGACCGACACGGATCAAATCGGCGCGCACGCCTCGGCCTATGCCACGATCAGCATCGGCACCGAATCAACCGCCAGTTCGAACTACGCAGTGGCCCATGGTTTTCGGGCGGACGCTCGCGGGGTCAATTCGGTAGCCATCGGTGCCAATTCGGTGGCGCTATCGGGAAAGGAATTCTCGGTAGGCCGTGCGGCGGATAATGGAACGCCGGACGACACCAGCGACGACGTGAGCGCGATCACACGCCGCATTACCAATGTCTCCGATGGTACTTTGGACAGCGACGCTGCCACCGTCGGTCAACTCGCCACCGCGCAGGACACAGCCGATACCGCGCTGTCGACCGCCAACGGTGCGCGCAATCTGGCGCAGTCAGCGAGTGTGACGGCCAGCGGGGCCGAGCTGAAGGCGAATAACGCACAAGCCACCGCCAACGCAAATGCCGATGAGCTGATCTATCTCGACGTGGACGGATCGGACAACCCCGCCAGCGCGAATGGTTCCAATACGCTCGCGCTGGGTGATGATGCGCAGGCCGAAGGAGCCAGTTCCGTAGCGCTGGGCAATGGCGCGATCGCGAATGCGGGCGACGCGGTGGCCATCGGCAATGGGTCGCGCGCGGGGACCGACACGGGCCAGAGCTTTTCGATCGCGATCGGGTCCGGAGCCACCGCGAACGACGGCGGCTCGATCGTGATCGGAGCCGACTCTACCGGCACAGGCAACGGCGCGACAGTGCTCGGCGATTTCGCAGAGGCGACGGGACTCGATAGCCTCGCAATTGGACAGGAATCCGATGCGTTGGCGGAAAACAGCCAGGCTATCGGGGCCAATTCCAGCGTAGCTAACGGCGCAACCGGTTCGATCGCGCTGGGCAAGAACGCCGAGGTCGAGGCCGATGTTACCGGGGCAGTGGCACTCGGCGCGGATTCCGTGGCCGACGAGGCGAACACGGTTAGTGTTGGGAGCGATGGCAGCGAGCGTCGTATCGTCAACGTCGCGGCGGGAACGGCCGATACCGATGCGGTGAACGTCGCGCAGCTCAACGCGGTCAGCGGGGCACTTGCCTATGTCGATATCAATTCGACCGGCGCGACCGCCTCAGCGGCTGAAGAGGGCGGCATCGCAATTGGCGGGGGTAGTTCCGCCATCGACGAGAATACAATCGCCATTGGCGAATTGGCCTCGGCCGACGGCTTCGACGCGATCGCGCTGGGAGAAAGAGCTTCCGCCGACGGCTGGTGGAGTATGGCTATCGGCGAGCAATCCACGGCTCATGGTAGCGCCTCCACCATCGTGGGGGGCACGTCGACGGACAACGGGTACAGCCTGGGAACCGCCTTGGGCTACGCTGCCACCTTGAACGGGGAGAGCGCCACTGCGGTCGGCCTGCAGTCACAGGCCGGAGAACATGCGGTGGCCGTGGGGGTAGGTGCCAATGCATCCGGCGAGGATTCGAATGCTTTCGGCGCCTCGGCCAAGGCCTCGGGGTTGCGTTCGATAGCGATCGGCGGCGACGGACCCGATGACGACGGTCCGGGAGGAACAGTGGGAGCGCAGTCTGTCGGGGACGACTCGGTTGCCTTGGGTACCGACGCCATCTCCCAGGCCGAATCGTCCACCGTCCTCGGTGCCTATGGCTCCGCGACCGGCGCTTCGAGCGTGGCGCTGGGCGCGAATTCGGTGGCGGACCGCGCTAATACGGTGTCGGTCGGCAGCAGCGGCAGCGAGCGGCAGATCGTCAATGTCGCGGCGGGCGCGGCCGATACCGACGCGGTGAACCTCGCGCAGCTCAACACGGTGACGGCAGCCGGCGTGGCGGACCTCTATCTCAAGGCGAATGACGGCGGCGCCTTCGCCACCGATGTCGTCGCTTCGGGCCAGCGGACCATCGCGCTCGGCGGGGGCGCAAAGGCGCTTGGCTTCAATTCGATCGCGATCGGCTTCGACACCGCCGATGCAAATGAGAACGGCGCCTATGCCGAAGGCGCGAATTCGATCTCCATCGGCGCCAATGCCAATACGTTCGACCATGCAAGCGTGGCGATCGGCACCAATGCCTCGGCCGGCTTCGACGACGGCGACGTCACGACGCGCACGGGCGCGACCGCGGTCGGCAACAACGCCAAGGCGCAGGGCGAAGCCTCGTCCGCCTTCGGGCAATTGGCCTTTGCACGCGCGCCCAATTCGGTCGCCATCGGCGCGGATTCGTTCGCCGACCGCGAAAACACCGTCTCGGTCGGGAGTTCGGGCAGCGAGCGGCAGATCGCCAACGTTGCGGCGGGCAGCGAGGATACCGATGCGGTGAACCTCGCGCAGCTCAACAGCGCGATCGAAAACATCAGCTCGGGCGGCAGCCCCTATCTCGCCACCAACAGCAGCGGGGCCCCGGCGTCCGCCACCGGAACCGACGCGCTCGCAATCGGCGTCGGGGCGAGCGCCGGCAATCTCAAGGCAAGCGCGATCGGGGCCGATGCCTCGGCGAGCGGCGCGAACACCGTCGCGGTCGGTCGCCAAGCTGCGGCGCAGGGCTCGGGCTCGACCGCTCTCGGGGCCGGTGCCGCAAGCGTTGGCACGCAGTCGCTGGCGGTTGGTGCGCGCGCCGATGCGGGTGGAGAGCGCTCGCTGGCGCTCGGCATGCGCTCGAGCGCCGACGGCGACGATTCTGCCGCCTTCGGTTACCAGGCCAGCGCCAGCGGCGATTTCGCCTTCGCTATCGGCGGATTCGCCCAGTCGGCCTTCGCCAACTCCTTTGCCCTCGGCTACCAGGCGGCCGCGACGCGTGCCAACCAGATGATGTTAGGCACCTCGGCCTATAGCTATACGATGCCGGGCCTGCCGACTGCCAACTCGAACAGCCTGCAATCGGGCGAAACCTACTACGTTACCGTCGATGCGAGCGGGAATCTCGGCTACACAACCGCGCCGCCGAGCAGCAGCGCGAGTTCATCGCCTTCTTCTTCCTCTTCGATGACCGTGTCGGCCGCAGCACCCTCAAGTGCGCCGATGATTTCCTCGACCAGCAGCGATGCAAATCACGCATTCGATCCGGGTCAGGCGATCAGCGCGGCGCCCGCGACAGCGCGTGCCTCGGCGCCACCAACCCCCCAATCGCAGAGTGAACCGCGGCCCAAAATCCTTGCAGCAACACGCGAAAACGGGCTCGGTCGCGAGCCAGTCGAAGTCGCGATGCTCGGCGAGGACCAAGCGGTTGCGGAACCGCCGCAGGATGCCGGCTTAGATGCCGGGACCAGCCGTACTGCCAATGGGGTGGCCGCGCAGACGCTGACTGCCACAGCCGCCTCCACCGCCCCTCCGCTCGGCGCGGTTACCGATGCGCAGTTCTCCGCCTTATCGGGCCGCGTCTCGACGCTCGAAGGGCGGGTCGATGCACTTGCCTTTCAGCTGAGCGACGTCGACCGGCGGATGAGCGGTGGAATCGCGGCGGCGACGGCGCTGGGAAGTGCCATCGCCTTGCCCGACAAAACGATCACGATCGGCGGCAACGTAGCGACCTATAACGGTCAGCAGGGCTTTGCGGCGACATTCACCGGTCGCATGTCAGAAAGCTTCGCCATCGGCGCGGGCATCGCCGGGAATACCGGCGACGGCGAAGTTATCGCGCAAGCCGGGTTTGCCATCGGTTTTTGAATTACGACCGGACCGTCCCCTATTGCAACCCCGGTACCAGACGGTCCGCAGACGGTCCCATTGCCGCTGCGTAGCGGTCAACAGCACCCGAGAAGAAACCAAACCGCCCGCCATGCGCTGACTCCGCAAAACGGAGGTTCGACATGGCGGCGCGTGCGTATTGGCAAGGACAGATCAGGCTCGCGCTGGTCTCCATTCCGGTGGAAATCTATTCGGCCAGCAAATCAGGCGCGAAGATCAGCCTCAACCAGATCCACGAGCCGAGCGGCAAGCGCGTCAAATACGAGAAGACCGTCCCGGGAGTCGGCCCGGTCGACCGCGACGAGATCATCAAGGGCTACGAGATTTCGAAAGGCGAATACGTTCTGCTGGAAGACGAGGAGATCGAAGCGGTCAAGATCGAGAGCCGCAAGACGCTGGAACTGGCGCAGTTCGTCGATGCCTGCGAAATCGACCCGCTCTATTTCGAGAAGCCCTATTACGTCGCGCCCAAGGACGATCTGGCAGAGGAAGCCTTCATCGTGCTGCGCGAGGCGCTGCGCAAGGCCAAGAAAGTCGCGCTGGGCCAGCTCTCGGTGCGGGGCTCGGAAAAACTGGTCGCGATCAAGCCGTGCGGCAAGGGCTTGCTGCTCGAAACGCTGCGCTACGCCGACGAGGTGCGCAGGGGTCAGTCGTTCTTCGCCGAGATCGACGATGCCAAGCCGAAGAAGGAGCTGCTCGACCTCGCCACCACGCTGATCGAGGACAAGAGCGCACCCTTCGATGCGAGCGAATTCGAGGATCGCTATATCGATGCATTGCGCAAGCTGATCGACAAGAAGGCGAAGTCGAAAAGCAGGAAAACGATCATCGAGGATGTGGACGAACCCGACAGCTCGGGCGGCAATGTGATCGATTTGATGGCCGCGCTGAAGAAATCCGTGGGCGGCAAGCCAACTGGCAAGGGTTCGACCAAACGCAAGAAATCCGCCTGACATGGTGCGCGCGAAAAAGGTCGGCGATCCACTCGCGACGTATAACGCGAAGCGCGATTTCGGAAAGACGCCCGAACCCTCGGGCACCGCCGAGAGCAGCAAAAAGGGCGATCTCTTCATCGTCCAGAAACACGACGCCACGCGGCTGCATTGGGACCTGCGGCTGGAGGTGGACGGCGTGTTGAAAAGCTGGGCGGTCACCAAGGGGCCGTCGCCCGACCCCGATATCAAGCGGCTGGCGGTGAGGACCGAGGATCATCCGATGTCCTACGCCGAGTTCGAAGGCACTATTCCCAAGGGCGAATATGGCGGCGGCACGGTGATGCTGTGGGATCGCGGACGCTGGGCCCCGATCGCGGGCAAGAGTGCGAAGGATTTGGGCAAAGGCCACCTTCATTTCTGCCTCGAAGGTGAGCGCATGCGTGGCGAATGGCTGCTAATCCGCCTCAAGAAAAAGCCGGGTGAGAAGCGCGAGAACTGGCTGTTGCGCAAATTGCAGGACCAGCATGCCGAGGAAGGCGATGCGCTGGTCGAACGCGAGCTGACGAGCGTGCTCACCGGCCGGTCGATGGCGGAAATCGCAGCCGACCGGCAGGGCGAATTTCCGCTGGCGGGCAAGAAGGACGACGCCTTCCTCGCGCAGATGGAAAAGGCCAGCGCACACAATGCCTCTGCCGCCAAGCCGCGACGCAAGAGCAAAGCAGCGCCGCTGCCCAAGTTCCGCAAGCCCCAGCTTGCCACGCTGGTCGATGACGTGCCCACCGGAAACGGCTGGATGCACGAGATCAAGTTCGACGGCTATCGCGCGATGATTGCCGCCAGGGGCAAGGAGGTGCGCGTCTACACCCGCAGCGGCAAGGACTGGACCGAGAAGTTCGGCCCGCTGGTCGAAGCGATCGCGGCGCTGGACTTGCCCGCCTGCCTGATCGACGGCGAGATCGTCGCCTATGACGCCAACGGTAATCCCGACTTCTCGACGCTGCAGAGTGTGCTGAAGCGCGGCCATGGCAGCCAGTCCGAGAAGGACCGGCTGTCGCTCCATGCCTTCGACCTGCTGGAAATCGGCGGTGACGATCTGGCCAAGCTGAGCAATATCGAGCGCAAGGAGCGATTGGAAGCGCTGCTCGCGACAGCTCGGCCGCCGATCCACCTCGCCGATCATGTGATCGGCGCGGGCGAGAAGCTCTACGAGACGATGTGTCGGGCCGGGCAGGAAGGGATCATCGCGAAGAAGATCGACGCGCCCTATCGCCACACGCGCAGCAAGGCGTGGGTGAAAGTCAAATGCACCCGGCGGCAGGAATTCGTCATTGCCGGCTGGAAGAAATCCTCCGCCAAGGGCCGCGCCTTCGCCTCGCTGCTGCTCGCCCAGCACGAGGATGGCGAGCTGGTCTACAAAGGCAATGTCGGCACCGGATTCACGTCGGACGAGATGGACGATCTCGCCGCGAAGATGAAGCGGCTCGAGCGCAAGACCGCCCCGCTGGAGGTCGACAAGGCCAAGGCGCGCGGCGTCACTTGGGTTACGCCGAAATTGGTCGCCGAGATTGCCTTTGCCGAATTCACCGCCGACGGGAACGTGCGCCATGGCAGCTATCTGGGCCTGCGCGCCGACAAGCCAGCCAAGTCGGTGAAGCCGGAGAAAGCCGCGCCCGCGTCCCAGGCCGAGCAGATGGTGAAGATATCCAGTCGCGATAGGGTGATCTTTCCCGACAGCGGGCAGACCAAGGGCGATCTCGCAGATTACTATGCCGCCGTAGCACCCATTATGCTGCCATTCGCCGCGCGCCGCCCGATCAGTCTGGTACGTTGCCCGCAGGGGCGCGCCAAGAAATGTTTCTTCCAAAAGCACGACAACGGCGCGTTCGGCGATGCGGTAAACCACGTGCCGATCCGCGAAAAGGACGGCGGGATCGAGGACTATCTCCATGTCGAGGACGCGCGCGGCATCCTGCAATGCGTGCAGATGGGCACGATCGAGTTCCACGGCTGGGGCGCGCGGAGCGACGATGTCGAGGCACCCGAGCGTATGGTATTCGACCTCGACCCCGATGAAGGCCTCGATTTCGACGACGTTAAAGAGGCCGCGCGCGATATCCGCGCGCGCCTGTCCGATATCGGCCTCGTCAGTTTCGCCATGCTATCGGGCGGCAAGGGCGTGCATGTGGTGGTACCGCTGACGCCCGGCCACAACTGGGACGCACACAAGGATTTCGCCCGCCGCTTCGCCGAGGCGCTGAGCTTGGCCGAGCCCGGTCGCTTCACCGCCACGATGAGCAAGGCCAAGCGCAAGGGCAGGATCTTCATCGACTGGTTGCGCAATCAGCGCGGCAGTACCGCTGTGCTCCCTTATTCCGCCCGCGCGCGCACAAATGCGCCAGTGGCGGTGCCGATCGACTGGCACGAGCTCAAGGAAATGAAGGATGCCAAGCCCTTCGCCATCGACAATGCCGCCGCGCTGATCGACCTTGCCGCGACTAAGCCGCTATCGGGATGGGGCTTCGCCGACCAAAAACTGCCAGATGTGTAGAGTTTGGTCGCACACGCACTATCGACCGTCAGAATCTGGCGAAGTTCAACCGAAAGCGGATAGTCCGCATACGGCCCGAAAGCGGTCACCCAAGATAATTCGCGTATTAAGGTCCGGACCCTAGAAAAGGATTCTGGGCGACATTGCCTTCGGCCTCATTTTGCGGGGTCAGTGAAAGTCCCGCGACGCTGGGATGATGTGCACGTTGCGCGGGTGGCGATGTAGGCCCGAGGGGGCCGGGTTCACCACGTGATCGGCGCGGTCGAACTGCGGCTGGAGCAGATCGTGGGACAGCGCCAGCAGCTGCGGCGAGGCATCCTCAAGCCGGTCAGCGACGACATGGATCACGTCGTCGTCTTTCTGCACCCGGCCGTGCACTTCCATCATGCGTGCGCCCATGATGACCTTGCGGTAGCGAGCCATGACGTCGGGCCAGACGACGAGATTGGCGATCCCGCTCTCGTCTTCGAGAGTGATGAAGCAGACGCCCTTGGCCGTCCCTGGCCGCTGGCGGATCAGCACGATTCCGGCCACGCGGACCCGCGCTCCGGACTTGCAGTTCCGTAATTCCGCCGTGCGCGAGAAGTCGCGCTCCTCGTAGCCGGCGCGCAGGAATTCGAACGGGTGCGCTTTGAGCGACAGCCGCATCGTCTGGTAATCGGCGACGACCTGTTCGCACACCGGCATGGCGGGGAGCGCGACCGGCACCCCCTCGCCCTCGTCGCGTTGCCCGGCAAAGGTAAACAGCGGGAGGTCGGGCGCCTGTTTGAGCGCGCGCGTGTCCCACAGCGCCTGCCGCCGGTCGAGGCCGAGCGAGCGGAAGGCATCGGCGGCGGCCAGCTTCTCGATCGTCGCTACCGGAATGCGGGTGCGGGTCCTGACGTCCTCCACGTCGCTATAGGGATGGTTGCGATGGTGAATAACCGTCTCCGCATCGCTCTTCGCGATACCACCGATCTGGCGGAAGCCGAGCCGCACCGCCCACCGTCCCGGCGTGGCGGGTTCGAGCAGGTTGTCCCACGCGCTGTAATTCACGTCGGGCGCGCGCACCTCGATCCCATGCTCGCGCGCATCGCGCACGATCTGCGCCGGGGCGTAGAAGCCCATGGGCTGGGCATTGAGCAGCGCGGCGCAGAACGCGTCGGGATAGCAATATTTGATCCAGCTGGAGACATATGCGAGGTCGGCGAAGCTGGCGGCATGGCTTTCGGGAAAACCGTAATCGCCGAAGCCCTTGATCTGGTCGAAGCAGTTTTGCGCAAACGCCGGATCGTAGCCGCGCTCGATCATCCGGCTGACCATCTTGTCCTCGAGCCGCTCGATCGTCCCCCGCGAGCGGAAGGTCGCCATCGCCTTGCGCAGCTCGTTGGCTTCGTCGGGAGTAAACCGGGCGGCATCGATCGCGATCTTCATCGCCTGTTCCTGGAAGATCGGGACGCCCAGCGTGCGCCTGAGGATGCTCTCGAGCTCGTCTGGCGGGCCATGATCGGGGTGGGGTGATGGAAACGCCACCTTCTCCCTGCCCGAGCGGCGGCGGAGATAGGGGTGCACCATGTCGCCCTGGATCGGGCCGGGGCGGACGATCGCCACTTCGATAACCAGGTCGTAGAAGGTGCGCGGCTTCAATCGCGGCAGCATGCTCATCTGCGCGCGGCTTTCGATCTGGAACACGCCGATCGTGTCCGCCCGGCACAGCATGTCGTACACTTGGGGCACCTCCCGCGGCACCGAAGCGAGCGTGTGGCGTTCGCCGTAATGCGCGTCGATCAGGTCGAATGCCTTGCGGATGCAGGTCAGCATGCCGAGGGCGAGCATGTCGACCTTCATGATGCCGAGCTCGTCGATATCGTCCTTGTCCCACTCGATGAAGCTGCGATCGGCCATCGCGCCGTTGCCGATCGGCACGGTCTCGACCAGCGGACCCTGAGTCAGGATGAAGCCGCCGACATGCTGCGAGAGGTGACGCGGCATGCCGATCAACTGGTTGGTCAGCGCGATCACGCGCTTCAGGTAGGGGTCGAAGAGATCGAGGCCGGCCTCGCCGGTCTTGGCCTCGTCGACCGAACTGCCCCAACTGCCCCAGATTGTCCGCGCCAGCGCCGAGGTGACATCTTCGGACAGCCCCATCGCCTTGCCCACCTCGCGGATTGCCGAGCGCGGGCGGTAATGGATCACCGTGGCGCATAGCCCGGCGCGGTGGCGGCCGTATTTTTCGTAGATGTGCTGGATCACCTCCTCGCGCCGCTCGTGCTCGAAATCGACGTCGATATCGGGCGGCTCCTTGCGTTCCTCGGAGATGAAACGCTCGAATAGCAGCTCGACCTGCGCCGGATCGACCGCGGTGATCCCAAGGCAATAGCACACCGCACTGTTCGCCGCCGATCCGCGTCCCTGGCACAGGATCGGCGGATCGCAGCCGCGCGCGTAATCGACTATGTCCTTGATAGTGAGAAAATAGCGCGCAATGTCGAGCTTGCCGATCACCGCCAGTTCGCGTTCGACGAGCCGGCGGACCTTGTCCGGTACGCCGTCCGGATAACGCCATGCGGCGCCTTCCCAGGCCACTTGCGCAAGGTAATCCTGGGGCGTGCGCCCGCCCGGCACCGTCTCTTCGGGATATTCGTACCGGAGTTCTTCGAGCGAGAAACTGCAGCCGTCCGCCACCTCGCGTGTGGCGGCGATTGCATGCGGCCAGTCGGCGAACAGGCGCTGCATCTCCAGTGGGCTCTTCAGGTGCCGCTCGGCATTGGCGTGGAGCAAATAGCCGGCTTGGGCGATGGTCGTTTTCTCGCGGATGCAGCTCATCACGTCCTGTAGCGGGCGACGCTCGGGCGCGTGGTAATGGACATCGTTGGTGGCGAGGATCGACAGGCCGTGCACCTTGGCCAGCGCATCGAGCCGCGCGATCCGCGCCCGGTCGTCACCGCGATAGAGGTGGGCGGCGGCGATATGGCGCAGCGTCGGCAGGCTGGCGGCGAGGCCGGGCAGCGTTTCGGCGAACCGGTCGAGATCGTCGCCGGGCAAAGCGATCAGTTGCACGCCCTCGCAATGCGCGGCGAGCATTTCCAGCGTCAGGTGACACTCGCCCTTCGCCTGCCATTCTCCCTCGACCGTCTGCATCTTGCCCCTGGAGAGCAGTGCGCACAGCCGACCATAGGCTGCGCGATCGATCGGGTAGGCGAGAAATTCGTACCTCTCGACCAGCACCAACCGGCATCCGATAATCGGCCGTAGCTTGGCCGTCCGAGCCTCGCTGTGGAGCCTTACGATACCCGCCATGGTGTTGCGGTCGGCGATACCGAGCGCATGGTGGCCCTGATAAAATGCGGCTGTTGCAAGGTCACAGGCATCGGACGCTCCTTCGAGGAAGGAGAAGCAGCTGGTCACCCCTAGTTCTACGAAGGGCGCGGGCGGGTTGGGCGCGAAGTCCTCGCCCGAGAGTTTGAGCGTGCGCTTCGCGGGGGTCAGGGGAGGATCGGGCATCAGAAGAACAGCCCGTGCACAAACCACTGCGGCGGGCCGCCGCGGCCGTCGTCCGCCACGCCGTTGCGGCAGATCCAGAAGCGCCGACCCTCGCGATCCTCGACCTTGTAGTAATCGCGCAACCGCACATGCGAGCGCTCGCGCCACCATTCGGGTGCGATCCGTTCGGGACCTTGCACCTTTGCGACATCGTGCAGCCTGCGCCGCCAGCGGAACCGTCGCGGCGGACCGTCGGGCGTGGCGTAGATCACCGTGACCGGTTCGGGACGGTCGAACAGCCGGATCGGCCGTTCGCGTTCCGGGCCAGGTGGCGCGGCAAGCGAGCGGACCGCGTCCTGCCCACCGTGCCAGACGAGCGAGCGTTCGGGGAGATGGCTGGGATAGGGCGCCGGCAGCGAGACATTGTCCGCCCCCAACCGCATGCGCAGCCGATCGAGCAGGTGCGGCAGCGCAATCCCCTTCATCTCGTCTTCCTCCAGTCCCTGCTGGCGCGCCTCCATCGTCTCGTGCCACAGTGCCGTCAGGGCGAAGGCGTCGAAGCCGAACCCGGCGTCGAGCTTCTCGATCCGCTCCGCGAACAGGCCGGCGATATGTTCGGGCGAGCGGACGGGGGCGGCGGTTTCGACTTCCAGCTGCGCGACATGCCCGTCGATCCGGAACGCCTCGAAGCGCACGCGTCGCAGGCCGCGCTGACCGGCCGCGAGATCGCGGCAGAGCTGCTCTGCAAGGTCGGCGAGGATCGGCTGCAGCACCGCGACATGCTGCACTGGCTCGGCCACGCGCCGTGCCGCCCGGTAGACCGGCAGCGGGGTCAGTGGGGCGGTGACTTCCTCGGCCTCGCCATAGGCCTGCCGGAGTCGCCTCAGCGGATTGGCCAGCTCGCCCCGGCGCCGGCGGAATCGCCTTGCCAGCGCGGGTGTCGGTATATCCCTGAACGTCCCGACTGTCTTGAGGCCAAGCCGGCGCAGCAGCAGGGCCGTAGCGGGATCGATCCTGAGGCTTTCGACCGGGAGCGGGGCGAGGGCTGCGGGTAGCATCTGCTTCTCCACACCGATCCGGTTCGAAGCGCCGAAACGCGCCAGCGCCCAAGCCGCGCCGATGGTCGGGGCGAATGCAAGCCGGACCGCGAATCCAAGCGCGGCAAAGGCTTCGCCGATCGCCTCCCACATGGCCTGTTCGCCGCCGAAGCAATGCGCCGCCCCGGTGCAGTCGAGCAGCAGGCCGTCCGCGCCATCCACTGCCGTCCAGGGGCTCCAGCGCTGCGCCCAGTGGCCGAGCCGGGCGAGATGGCGCGCATCGCCCGCCCGGTCCGAGAATTCGATCCCCAGCTCCGGGCAGGTCGCCCGTGCATCGGTGAGACGCTGGCCCGGCTTCGCGCCCTCATCGCGCGCGGCCACGTTCACTGCGTCGAGGATGATCCCGTGCGCGCCCTCGCTCGCCAGCGCGAGCGGTCGCGTCTCATCCGTAGCGGGATGCCGCTTGCGCCAGCGCTCCATCGCCAGTTCGGGGAACCAGATCGAGACGATGCGCCGCCCGGTCATACACGGTATCCCACCGCCCCGGGCGCAGGTCGCGCGCGCGGAACAGGTCGAGCGACCAGGCCGGGGCCCCGGGCGCTTTCGGATCGTAGGGATGGACAAGCGACGGGTTGCTTTCGACCCGCCAGCGCCGCCGCGCTCCGCTCAGATCGGCTTCCCCCTCGGTGCGGATGAGGAACGCCGGCACCCCATACCGTTCGGCCGCCACCGCCAGCCGCCGCGAGGCGGTGAAATCGAGCGCGCGCGGATTGCCGTGCAACTCGCCGATCACCGCGCCCAGCGCAGGGCATTTGAGGCCTTCCTCCATCGCCCACAATGCATCGCGGGCATTGCGTGCGACGACATGCAGCACCGGCCTGCGCAGGGGAGGCGGCAGGCCGTGCGCGAACACCCTGCCCGTCGCCTTGAGCGCTTTGGCCTCCTGCACCCAGAACAGTGGCTTGGAGCCGTGGGACGCGATTTGCGATAGCGCCAACCCGATTGCGGCTGCATCGTTCGGCGCGCCGAAGATTTCCTGCAGGGTGGCCCGCGCAGGGCAAAATGAATCCCCCGGTGCAGCTGGCGCGGGCAATCTGGCGGCAAGGTATCGACAATGTTTATCAGCCATGGGCGAATCGCTTTTGTTCTTATTATGTTCTTTTCCGGAAGACTGCAACGCTACCGCGTTTGCGCGCGAGCAAGCTTACGACCTGGCCCATAGCGTTCTCCGATTACGAGTTGACATTTGCTTGCTCGTATTGACGCGGATTCCCAGCGGAAGAATTCCAACTGCACTCGAATGACCACAAGGTGTCTCCGAATGGAGACTGGAACATGAGAGATCGAGATGAAGTCCTGAAAAAATGTCCGGGGAGCATTCGTTCGGCGAAACTACCTTGCGCAGGGGCGGCTACTGTCGGCTTGGTTCCTACACGACTTCGTGGGCTGGATAAATTGGATTTATGTGAAGGAACTATGGAAGTTGAGTGTACGTCAGCCATGTAGATTCCCAGCCGTCTTTGGATTTCCGTTCAGATCGTGACTGACACTCAGCTCCGTCTCTTTCCGAGTGCTACATCTTCGCCAGATCGTGCGCGTGTGACGCCCTGGATCTAGAGCTTGCCGCCCGACCTGTCCTGTTCCGGGAATAGCCGCGTCTGGCAGAGACGGGTTAGCTCTGGGCTGACGGCGCCCTCTTTGCCGATGCCGAGGGCGATATGGCTTCAGGACCGTTCGGCGCTTGCGGCGTCTTCGATCAGTGCCAGAACGTCGCCGATCAACGCGCGCATGGCCCGCCGCGCGCCCTCCGGATCCTCGTTGCGGATAGCCAGCTCGACCTTGGCGTGATCGGGCAGGCTCGCCGTACGCCCCTTGAACCGGTTGGTAAAGCGGATCGAGGTCCGCAGCGCCGTGGCGACCGTTTCGCGGAACTGCGCGTAGAACGGATTGCCCGACGCTTCGAGCACCGCGACATGGAAGGCGATGTCGGCATCGAGCGTATCGTCGCGGCCGTCTTCGGCGGCGCGCATTCGCTCGAGGCCGAGCAGGATTGCATCCTTCTGCTCGTCGGAGCCGTAAGTGGCGGCGAGCGCCGCAGCCTCGGGCTCGATCGCCACGCGCAACTCGTTGAACTGGCGCAGCAGTTCGAGCGAGAAGGTTCGTTCGAGGATCCATTTGAGGACGTCGGTGTCGAACAGGTTCCAGTCGCTCCACGGTCGCACCACCGTGCCCTGGCGCGGCCGCGCGCTGAGCAGCCCCTTGGCGGTGAGCATCTTGACCGCTTCGCGCGTCACCGAGCGGCTGACCTTGTGTTCGCGGGCCAGCTCCGCCTCGGTCGGGAACGGACGCGTCTCGTACGTCCCCGTCACGATCGACTTGCCCAGCGCGTCGAGCAGGCCGTAGGTCAGATTCCGGCCGAGATCGGGCTGAGCGGTCACTGGTTCTCCAAGTGAGCGAATGCGGATAGCAAAGTTTACTCCTTGCCTATTGCACCGCCTTGTTCAAGTGTTGCAAACCGAAATGATCGGATCAATCATACAACCGCGCACTCGCCGTTTCGTCCCGGCAAACCCGGTAGACGAGCGCGCAGGGCACCGAACCGCCGCACGACCGCGGCCGATTGGAGACCGGCCAAGCTCGCCTGCGGTGCACAACGAGAGGAACACGCATCATGATCAGCCGCCGCAACCTGCTCCGGAGCAGCGCCGCATTCGCCGGGGCGGTCGCGGCGCGTCCGGTGCTTGCCGACCACGGCACGATCTACGCCGATTGGGAGACGCTCGGCTCGGCCTATGCGGTGCCCGACTGGTTCCGCGACGCCAAGTTCGGCATCTGGTCGCATTGGGGCGTGCAATGCGTGCCCGAACGCGGCGACTGGTACGGCCGCCAGATGTATATCCAGGGCAACCACGTCTACGACCACCATGTCGCAAGCTACGGCCATCCGGCGGATTTCGGCTTCATCGAATTCATCGACCGCTGGCGGGCGGAGAACTGGGATCCGGTGGGCCTGACCGAAAAATTCCGCCGCGCGGGCGCGCGCTACGTCATGGCGATGGCCAATCACCACGACAATCTCGACAATTTCGACAGCACGCATCACCGCTGGAACACGGTCAATCTCGGCCCGAGGAAGGACATCGTCGGCATCTGGGAAAAGGCGGTGCGCGAGGCGGGGCTCAAATTCGGCGTCTCGAACCATTCGAGCCATGCCTGGCACTGGTGGCAGACTGCCTATGCCTACGATCCCGAAGGGCCGCGCAAGGGCGAACGCTACGACGCCTTCGGTCTGACGGAAGCCGACGGCGCGGGCACGTTCTGGGAGGGCTACGATCCGCAGCAGCTCTATACCGGCCCGAGCATGGTCGCCCCCGACGGGATCGATACCGTCGAGGCGATGCAGCAATGGCACTGGGACCATGACGGCCAGTGGCTCGAAATGGTCCCTCCCGGCAACGAGGCATTCGCGGCAAAGTGGCTGCTCAGGCAGATGGATCTGGTCGAGAAATACGACCCCGACATCGTCTATCTCGACAATTACCGCCTGCCGTTCGGGCAATACGGGCTCGACGCGGTCGCGCATTACTACAATCGCCGCCGCGACCGGCATGGCGAACTCGACGCGGTGCTGACGGCAAAGCGGCTCGGCACCTACCAGCGCGAGGCGATCGTCGAGGATGTCGAGCGCGGCTTCATCGAGGATATCAGCCCGGTGCCGTGGCAGACCTCGACCTGCATCGGGCAGTGGCATTACGATCGCCCGCTCTACGAGCGGCATGGCTACAAATCGGCCGGGAGCGTGATCCAGCGGCTCGTCGATGTGGTGTCTAAGAACGGCAACCTGCTGCTCTCGATCCCGCAGCGCGGCGACGGCTCGATCGACCCCGACGAGGAGGCGATTCTCGACGAGCTGGCCGCGTGGATCGCGACCAACGGGGAGGCGATCTACGGCACGCGGCCGTGGCGCATCTACGGCGAAGGGCCCGCCAGAACCCCGTCCGGCCATATGGGCGAGGGTGAGGCAGACGCCTTCACCGGACGCGACATTCGTTTCACCACGGGAGGCGGTGCGCTGTATGCGATCTTCCTCGAATGGCCCGAGGGGGAGGGCCGGATCGAGGCGCTGGGCGCGCAGGCGATGCCCGATGCCCGTATCGAGCGCGTGACGATGCCGGACGGCCGGCTGCTCGACTTTCAGCGGACGGACGATGCGCTCGCAGTTGCTTTGCCGCGACCCGAACGCGGTGCCTTCGTTCCCGCGATCCGGATCGAAGGCGCGGGGCTGGTCTAGAGCCTGATCGACTCACCCCGCCCCGTTCGTCCTGAGCCTGTCGAAGGACGCTGGCGCAGCGCTGGTGTGGTTCGCCCTTCGGCAAGCTCAGGAGGCTCACCACGAACGGGTGTGGTTGCATGCAGCGCTTCGATCACCGGCCAGACGTCGGGCAGCATTGCCGGGTAATTGCTCGAATTGCTGGCCTGCGCGCCGAGCATCAGGAAAGGCTCGCCGTCGACGATTAGCGCGTGGCGGCCCTCGCGCGTTTCGGTCCGCGGCAGTTCCGCATCCGATGGCGGGCCGGCGATGGCAGGGCCGGCGAGGTGGAACAGAGCCAGCGCGGCGACCCACCGGAACAATCTCGGCATGCGTCCTTCCTGTCGTTTCGCGACGGATCTCGCTTCCCCGTACGGATACTGGACTGTATGCAACCTATCGTTCAACCGAAATTTGCCGGATCATTCGCGTAAACCGGGGTCTTGAAGCCATGACGCCGAGTAGCGGACACTGTCCGGCTCGATAGGAAGAGCGACAGATGAGGTCATTCGCACTCCTCGCCCTGACCGTGCCGCTTTCGGCCTGTGCTGCCGGATCCGCCGAGCCTCCCCCGGGGACGGCCCCGCCGATGGTCGTCGTGTCCGAAAGCGAGGTCATGATGCGCGAGGCGCCGCCGCACGGCGCGATCGGCATGTCGACCGCCTACCGCATCAGCGACGCCGCACCGCAGCCGCGCGGCATGGAATTCCGCCGCCGGGTGCTCGATGTTGGCGCCGCGGTCGGCGAGCACCGAATCGGCCACGACGAGGTCTACTACGTCACTTCGGGGCACGGGGTTGTGATATCGGACGGAGTGGAGGCTCCGATCGGCCCTGGCATGGCCGCCTATCTCTACGGCTGGGCGGTGGTCGGGATACGACAGACGGGCGACGAGCCGCTGTCGATCATCATCGCCTATCCGGTTCCGAAGGACGACTGACCCGAGGGAGTGAGCCGGTACCGCAACCGCTCCAGCTTGGCCGAAACCGGGTCTAGCGCCTCACGTCGCTTCCGGAGTGGAAATCGTCGAGTTCGGCACGCGTCGCCAAGATCGTATCGCCGGGCACGCCATGCTTCATCACCGCCAGCGCGAGCGCGGACTCTGCCATCTCCCGCACCTCCGCGCCTTCGATCCGGCGCAGCAACAAGCCCGCGGCGAAGGCGTCGCCCGCACCGATCCGGTCGACGATGCCTTCCATGCGGATCTCCTCGGTCTGCCAGTGGTCGTCGCGCCGGTCGACGCGTGCTGCCAGCCGGTGGGTCTGCCCCGTCTCGACCTGCCGCACGGACGAACCGATCAGCTCCAGATTCGGGAAGGCCGCGAACGCGGCCTCGGCCGCTTCGCGCCGCCGGGCGGGGCCGTCGCCCGAAAAGCTCCTGTCGAGCAGCAGCGCGATGTCGCGATGGTTGCCGATCAGGACCTGCGTCTCACCGACCAGTTCGCGCAGGATTTCGCCGGGGCTCGAATCCCACGCACCCCACAGCCCGGCGCGGTAATTGCCGTCGAAGCAGATCGGCACGCCCGCCGCTTTCGCAGCGGCCTGCGCTGCGCGCGCGAGCGCGACGCCGCCCGGCCCCAGCGCGGGCGTGATGCCCGACATGTGGAGCAGGGCCGCGCCATCGAGCGCCGCCGCGAAATCGAAACCGCCCGGTGCCGCTTCGGCGAATGCGCTCCCCGTACGATCGTAGGTAACCCGCCCGGCGATCGGCCCTGCGGGCGGCTCGTGGAAATAGAGGCCCATGCGACCGGGACCGCAGGCGACGGACCCGGTGTCCACGCCCGCCGCGGCAAGCGCCATCCGCGCCATCCGCCCGAGCGGATTGTCGGGCAGCAGCGAGAGCATCCGGCTCGGCTGCCCGAGGCTGGCGAGCGCTGCCGCGACGTTGGCCTCGGCACCGCCGACCGCGATCCGCAGGTCGTGCGCACGGGCAAGCGGGGCGCCGTCCGGGGGCGACAGCCGCAGCAATATCTCGCCGAAGCAGACGACCGGGCCCGGCCCTGCGCTCATCGTTTCGGTGCCCGGCATCGCGACATCCCCGGTGTGCGCATGATGTTCATCTTGGCGCTCCCATCTACTGCGGAAAGGTACAACCTATCTGCCTGCGCCGGTTCGATCGTCGTCGGTCAGGTCGATAATACGACGCAGTACGCCCTTGGCTGCTGCGAGTTCGGCTTCGCTGAAATGATCGGCGAGATCGGCTTCGAAAGCCTTGCCGACCGCCAGCGCTTCGAGGAACCGGCTGCGACCCTCGTCGCCGAGATCGTAGCCGTCGTCCCGCCGCACCAGCAGGCCGGCCTCGACCATGTCCGCCAAGGCGCTCGCGTCCGGTGCGCGTCCGGTATGCGAGAGCCGCGCCGCGATCGCCTCGCCGCCGAGCGGCGCGTCCATGCTGAGGACGGCGAGCACCATGTAGTCGCTCATCGTCAGGTCCAGCTCGGCGAGCTTGCGCCGAGTCGGGCGCGAAGTCCGATAGTGCGCGCGCGAGATCAGCTGGAACAGGAAATCGTCGCTGAAACGGCCGTGTTCGAGGTCGACCGAGGCGCGCGCCTCGCCGCCGGGCCGCGGGCGGTGCTCGGCATAGCGCCCGCCATGGAACAGCAGCGGCGCCTCGTCGCGCGCTTCGAAATCGACTACTTCACCGACCATGATGATATGGTCGCCGCCTTCGTACTGGTGCCGCGTGCGGCATTCGAACAGAGCGGCGTAGCGCGCCAGCACGGGCGAGCCGAGCCGGCCTTCGCTCCATTCGACCCCGGCGAACTTGTCCTCGCCCGAGCGCGCGAAGCGGTTCGACAGGTCCTCCTGGCTGGCCGCGAGCACGTGGACGGCGAAATGACCGCTTTGAGCGAAAGCGGGGCGCGAGAAGCTGTCCTTGGCCAGCGACCACAGCACCAGCGGCGGGTCGAGGCTGACCGAATTGAAACTGCTCGCGGTAACCCCGACCGGCTCGCCGGCCTTGTCGAGCGTCGTCGCGATCGTCACGCCGGTGGCGAACGAGCCGAGCGCTGCGCGAAAGGCGCGCTGCGCTTGCGTATTGTCGTCCATCGGCCCGGTCATCGCCCGGCGTGATTCCAGATAGTTCCGACCGGCACAACTCCAATCGGGGTAGTTACCCGGCTTTTCGTGCGGCTCGTCAGACCTCCGCGTTGCGCTTGACCGTGATCACCTGCGGATAGGTGAACTCCTTCAGCCCGTCGACGCCGTATTCGGCGCCGAAGCCCGACTGCTTGTGCCCGCCGAACGGGGCGAGCGGGTTGATGTGGAGGAATTCGTTGACCCACACGGTGCCCGTTTCGAGCTGCTCGGCGATGGCGACGCCCTTGTCGGTGTCCTTGGTCCAGACCGCGCCGGCGAGGCCGTATTCGGAAGCGTTGGCGCGCTCGATCACTTCCTCGTCGGTGGAGAATTTCATCAGCGGCATGACCGGGCCGAACTGCTCCTCGGCCACGATCCGCGCGGTTTCGGGCGGATTGTCGAGGATGGTGATCGGCACGTAATAGCCGCTGCCGGACGGGTCCACGTCGCCGCCGACCAGGAACTGGTAGCCGTTGTCCCTGGCGTCCTGGATCAGCTCGCACACGCGGTCGAACTGCTTCTTGTTCTGGATCGGCCCGACCCCGGTGCCCTGCTGCGCGCCGTCGCCCACCACCACGTTCTTCGCGTACTCGGCGATCGCCTTCGACAGATCGTCGTAGATATCCTCGTGGATATAGATCCGCTTGGCGGCGACGCAGATCTGCCCGGCATTGGAGAAGCTCGACCAGAACAGCTGTTCGGCGACCTTCTCGACATCGGCGTCGGGCAGCACGATCGAGGCGTCGTTGCCGCCGAGTTCGAGCGTGATCCGCTTCAAGTCGCCGCTTGCGCCCGCCATGATCTTCTTGCCGGTGGCGGTGCTGCCGGTGAAAGTGATCTTGTCGATATCGGGATGCTCGGTGATGAGCGGGCCGAGCGAATCCTCGCCGGTGATGATATTGACCGTGCCCGCCGGAACCACGTCCTTTATCAGTTCGGCAATCCGCAAGGTCGTGAGCGGAGTGAAGGGCGAGGGTTTGAGCACGATGGTGCAGCCCGAGATCAGCGCGGGGACGATCTTCTGGATCGCCATCATCACCGGGAAGTTCCACGGCACGATCCCGCCGACCACGCCCACCGGCACGCGGCGGGTGCGGCTGAGGCGCTCGTCGTCGTCCTGGTTGACGACGTCGTCGAGCGTCAGCGTCGACTGCGCGGCGGCGAGTCCGGCGGCGCCGTAGATCTCCTGCTGCGCCTGGTGGTGCGGCTTGCCCTGCTCGGTGGTGAGCAGGCGGAACAGTTCGTCGGCATTGTCCTTGATCGCGGCGGCGATGCCCTGGACGACCTTCTGACGTTCCTCGGGCGAGGTCTTGCGCCAGGTCTTGAACGCGCGGCGCGCGGCGGCGACGGCGCGGTCGAGCTCGTCCTTGCCGCAGGCGGGCACGCGGCCGACGACGTCCTCGTTGGCCGGGTTGACCACGTCGAGCCATTGGCCGTTATCGGTCATCTCGCCGTCGATCAGATTACGGTAGTCGGTCATCGTGCTCTCCCGGATTGCATGTGCTGCCCGCCGCCTGAGTCGGCGGCTTCTCGATTTGGATAGCACATCGCAACCCGATTGCGAGCGATAGCGTGCCGGGGCGAGCCTGCTACGCGGAGAGCTGCGCGATCCGTTCCAGCACCATATCCGAGTGGTCGGCGCGGCAGATCAGCAGGTCGGGCATATAGGTGTCGGCCCGGTTGTAGACCAGCGGCGAACCGTCGATGCGCGAACAGTGCAGACCGTGCGCCTTGGCGACGGCGACCGGCGCGCAGCTGTCCCATTCGTACTGCCCGCCCGAATGGAGATAGATGTCGGCCTCGCCGCGCACAACCGCCATCGCCTTCGCCCCCGCGCTACCCATCGGCACCAGCTCGGCGCCGATCGCCTCGGCGACCGCCACGGCCTCCTTCGCCGGTCGGGTGCGGCTGACGACCATGCGCAGCGTTTCGGGTGCCGTGGGAACTTCGTTTGGGCGGTCTGTACGCAGCACCAGGCCGAGACCCGGCAGCGCCACTGCGCCTATCTGCGCCTCTCCGCCGATCGCGAGCCCGACATGCACCGCCCAGTCGGTCCGCTCCTCGCCATATTCGCGCGTGCCGTCGACCGGGTCGACGATCCACACGCGCTCCCGGTCGAGCCGCGCCGGGTTGTCTTTCTCTTCCTCCGACAGCAGCCCGTCCCCGGGCCGTTGCGAACGCAGGGCGTGGCACAGGAACTGGTTGGCGGTCTCGTCGCCCGCATTGCCGAGCGCCTTGCCCTCGAACATGGCGGAGGCGCGCACTTCGAGCAGGATCTTTCCAGCAATTCCGGCGAGATGCGCGGCGAGTTCGGCGTCGGTCATACAATCCATCCCTATCCCGTTCGTGTCGAGCGAAGTCGAGACACCTTCGCACCCGGGTGTCTCGACTTCGCTCGACACGAACGGCTGTTGGTGGGCAATTCTATTTCAGCGGCAGGATCCGGTCGACGATGTAGTTCGCCGCTTCCTCGGGCGTCATCTCCACCGTATTTACCCGGATTTCCGGGCTCTCCGGCGCTTCATAGGGGCTGTCGATCCCGGTGAAGTTCTTCAGCTTGCCCTCGCGTGCCTTCTTGTAGAGCCCCTTCACGTCGCGTTCCTCGGCCACTTCGAGCGGGGTGTCGACGAAGATTTCGACGAATTCGTGATCTTCCAGCATGTCGCGCACCATCTGCCGCTCGGCGCGGAACGGGCTGATGAAGGCGGTCAGCACGATCAGCCCGGCATCGGTCATCAGCCTGGCAACTTCGCCGATGCGCCGGATATTCTCGATCCTATCGGCCTCGGTGAAGCCGAGATCCTTGTTGAGCCCGTGCCGCACATTGTCGCCGTCGAGCAGGAAGGTGTGGCGGTTCATCAGCGCCAGCTTCTTCTCCACCTCGTTGGCGATAGTCGACTTGCCGGAGCCCGAGAGGCCGGTGAACCACAGCACGCGCGGGGTCTGGTTCTTCATCGCCGCGTGGTGCTCGCGCGATATGTCGGTCGCCTGCCAGTGGACGTTCTGGCTGCGGCGGAGGCTGAAATTGAGCATGCCCGCGGCGACGGTGGCGTTGGTGACCTTGTCGATCAGGATGAACCCGCCGAGCTGGCGACTGTCGGCATAGGGCTCGAACACGATCGGCTTGTCGGCGAGCACTTCGGCGACGCCGATCTCGTTCAGCGACAGCGTCTTGGTGGCGAGCTGGTCGAAGGTGTTGACGTCGACCTTGTATTTGGGCGGCTGGACGCTGGCGGAGACGGTCTGCGTGCCGAGCTTGAGCCAGTAGCCGCGCCCGACATGGAGGTCGTCGTCGGCGAGCCAGACGAGCGTCGCCTCGAACTGGTCGGCGACCTGCGGCGGATCGTCGGCCGTGGCGACGACGTTGCCGCGCGAACAGTCGATTTCGTCGGCGAGTGTCAGCGTGACCGACTGGCCGGCGACGCCTTCATCCAATTCGCCATCCATTGTGACGATGGATTTGACGGCGCTGGTCTTGCCCGAGGGCAGCACGCGCACCCTGTCGCCGGGTTTTACCGCGCCGGTCGCGATCAGCCCGGCGAAGCCGCGGAAGTCGAGATCGGGGCGATTGACCCATTGCACCGGCATGCGAAACGGCTTGTCGCGATCGACCGAGGAGCGGACCTCGACGCTTTCGAGATGGTCCACCAAGCTCGGGCCCTCGTACCATGGCGTGTTGTCCGACGGTGCGGCGGTGACATTGTCTCCCTTGAATCCCGAAATCGGCATCGCGGTGAAGCTCTCGATGCCGATTTCCCGCGCGAATTCGGCGTAGTCGGCGACAATGCTGTCGAAGGCCTCCCGGCTGTAGTCGACCAGGTCCATCTTGTTCACCGCCAGCACGATATTGCGGATGCCGAGCAGGTGGCACAGGTAGGAATGCCGCCGCGTCTGCACGAGCACGCCCTTGCGCGCATCGACCAGGATCACCGCGAGGTCGGCGGTCGAGGCGCCGGTGACCATGTTGCGCGTGTACTGCTCGTGGCCGGGGCAGTCGGCGACGATGAATTTGCGCGTCTCGGTGTTGAAGAAGCGGTAGGCGACGTCGATCGTGATGCCCTGCTCGCGCTCGGCGGCGAGCCCGTCGACCAGCAGCGCGAAATCGATCTCCTGACCCTGCGTGCCGACCTTCCTGCTGTCGCTTTCGAGCGCGGCGAGCTGATCTTCGAAGATCATCTTGCTGTCATAGAGCAGCCGCCCGATCAGCGTCGACTTGCCGTCGTCGACACTGCCGCAGGTGATGAAGCGCAGCATCGTCTTGTGCTGGTGCTGGTCGAGATAGGCGTCGATGTCCTCGGCGATCAGGGCGTCGGTCTGGTAGGCGGAGTCGGTCAAATTGCATCATCCCGGGCTTGACCCGGGATCTCCCTCGGATTCGTCGGAGCGTGCGGCATAAGACCCCGGCTCGGAGGCCGGGGTTGACCCTTCGGAAAGCTGCGCATTCCGTGGCGGGTCAAAAATACCCCTCCTGCTTCTTCTTCTCCATCCCGGCGCCGCCCGCGTCCTTGTCGATCACGCGGCCCTGCCGTTCGGAGGTGGTGGTCAGCAGCGTTTCCTGAATCACGTCGGAGAGCGTCGCGGCCTCGCTTTCCACCGCGCCGGTCAGCGGAAAGCAGCCCAGCGTACGGAAGCGGATCGAGCGTTCGACGATCTCGGGCCGTTTGCCCATCACCTTTTCGAGCCGATCGATATCGTCGGCCATGAACAGCCCGCCTTCGTATTCGAAGGTCGGCCTCTTGGCGGCGAAATAGAGCGGGACGATCTCGATGTTTTCGAGCTGGATATATTGCCAGATATCGAGTTCGGTCCAGTTGGAGAGCGGGAAAACGCGGATGCTCTCGCCCTTGTTCTTGCGGGCGTTGTAGAGGTTCCACAGTTCGGGGCGCTGGTTCTTCGGGTCCCAGCCGTGGCTGGCGGTACGGAAGGAAAACACACGCTCCTTGGCGCGGCTCTTCTCCTCGTCGCGCCGAGCACCGCCGAAAGCGGCGTCGAAGCCGTATTTGTCGAGCGCCTGCTTGAGCCCCTCGGTCTTCCACATGTCGGTGTGAAGCGGTCCGTGGTCGAACGGGTTGATTCCGCGCTCGGCCGCCTCGGGGTTCCGGTAAACGAGCAGCTCCATGCCCGCCTCGCGCGCCATCCTGTCGCGCAGTTCGTACATCGCCCGGAACTTCCAGGTCGTGTCGACATGCAGCAGCGGGAAGGGCGGGGGCGAGGGGTGGAACGCCTTGCGCGCGAGATGCAGCATCACCGCGCTGTCCTTGCCGACCGAATACATCATCACCGGCAGCTCCGCCTCGGCGACGACTTCGCGCATGATATGGATCGCTTCGGCTTCGAGCCGCTGGAGATGGGTCAGGCTGTGAGGGGCGCTCATGGCGCGTTCGACTAGGGTGAGCGGTGCAACGCTGGACCTCCCATATGGGAGGTGGTATCCCGGGCCATGCGTGTCCCCAATCTCGGCGAAACGGACCTGCTCGTGCCGCTGCACGAGGGGGTGTTCGAACAGCCGATGTGGCACACTTTCCTGACGCGATTGCGCTCCGTAGCCGGTGCAGGCGGCGCGGCGCTGCTGCTGCGCTCGCCCGCCGGACGCGAAACCGTCCGGCTGGCCGAAGGCGACATTCCCGCCGGATACGAAGCTCTGACCGCGCAGGCCGGAATGCGCGAGGGGCGAGTGTACTCGCGTGACGAACTTGCGGACGAAAGCGGCGCCTCGGAGCGACCGTCGCTGCTCGCCATGCGCCTGAGCGAGCGCGACGAAATCGATGCCCGGCTGCTGCTGTGTTCGCCCGATCCGCTCGGCCCCGATATCGCCAATCTGATGACCGCGCTCGCGCCGCACCTGCGCGTAGCCTTGCGCGTGCTGCTGTCGCTCGAGCGCGAGCGGGCACGGTCCGAGGTCAGCGCGGCGGCAGTGGCGCGGATGAATTTCGGCTGGATCACGCTCGATGCGCGCTGCCGGATCGTCGACTGCGATCCGCAGGCGGAGCGGCTGCTGCAAAGCTCGGGCGTGTTGCGCCGCGGCCATTACGACCGGCTGACCCCCGCCGCGCCGCAAGTGGATCGCCAACTCACCGCACTGGTGCGGACTTTCGCCGACGACCCGCGCGCGCGTCCGCGGGCGATCAATCTCAGCCACGATCCGTGGATCGACATTCTCGTCGCACCGGTGCGGCTCGACGCGCTCGCTGGCGGGACCGAGGCGGTCGCGGTGCTGTACCTGCGCGGCGACCGCACATCGAGCGCCGACCGCTGCGAGCAATTATGCGACGTGTTCGACCTCACCCCGAGCGAGGCGCGGCTCGCCTGGTCGATGGCGCAGGGCCTGTCGATCGCCGAGGCGGCCGAGGAGCACGGCCTGACCATCGAGACGGCGCGCAATTACTCGAAGAAGATCTATGCCAAGACGGGCGCGCGCGGGCAGGTCGATCTCGTCCGGCACATCCTCACAGGGGTGCTCGCGCTAGCCTGACCGCCACAGGCGCAGGTCTTCGCCGGGCACGATGGTGCCGCTTGTGCCGACCGGCTCGGCGCGACCCTCGGTTAGGAAGGCGATCATGGCCTCGTCGTCCGGCAACACTGCGGCCAGCGTGCGTTTCCCTTGCGGCGTTTGGGCGACGACGGTGCCGAGCCTGGGCGATCCGTCGCGCGCGTAGTGGACGGTATAGGTCTCGATCGTCGCCGGTCCGGCATAGTCCTCGTCCAGTTCCGGCACCGGGCCGCGCGCGGCATCGGCCTCGGCCTGGAATTCGAACTCCTGCGGGAAGGAAAGCGCCGGGTTGCGCTCACCCGTCAGCACTATGCTGTGATTGTGCGTAGCGTAGCCGCCATTGGCAAACAGCAGCCCCTTGCCGTCGGTTTCGCGGAGCCGCTCGACCATGCAGGCGACCGCGTGGCTCATGTAATTGCCGATCGGCCCGCCGCCGAAAGTCAGCCCGCCAAACACCGTCGCGGGCCGGTCGAGTGGCCAGCCGATCACCCGACGCGCCATCTTGGGCACGCAGGGAAAGCAGCTGTAGAGTTCGCAATGGTCGATATCGTCCGCGGTAACGCCGTTGAGCTCCAATGTTCGCGTGAGCGACACCGCCATGCTCGGCGAGGCCGCGAATGTATCGCGAGCAAGAAAATCCTCGCTCTCATGCGCCGCCGCGCCATGGCCGACGAACACCAGCCGCTCCTCCGCCACCCCGCGCCGCCGCGCTTCGGCGAGGCTGGTGACGATGAAGCCGGCGCCTTGGTTCACGCTCGCATTGGCGACTTGCAGCTTGGTGTAGGGAAACGCGATAGGCCGGTTGTCGGCGGATGGCTCGACGATGTCCTCGGCCTCGACCGCCTGTCGAATCCATGCTGCAGGATTGGCTGCGGCGACCTGCGAGAAGCACTCCCAGATCGCCCCGCTCTCCGCCTGCGCCTCCACAAGCGATTGCCCCCATGCGGTCCGGCAGGCGTTCTCGTACAGCGGATAGACGTCGACCGGCACGGTCAGTCCGTAGCTCTGCCGGTAGCCGGTGCGCCGCCGGTGTGCGGCATCGCGCAGCGCATCTGGCTTGCGATCCGAACCCTCCTGCGCGGCTCTGGAGCGGGCGAGATGCGCGGCGGTGCGCAAAGCCTCGCCGCCCGCGACCGCGCTGATCTTCGCTTCCCCCGCGCCGATTCGGTTGGCTGCCTCGTGGAGCAGCAGGATCGGACTGTCGCCATTCGGCAATGCGGTCTGGAACAGGTGCGTCGGCGACGCGCCGACGGCGTCCGCCACGTTCTTGGTCAGCGCATTGAGATGCGGAAAGGACAACTGCCCGACCAAGGCCAGCGAATCGCAGTCGGCGAGCCAGCCGCCACCCGCATCCTCGTCCGCGCGGCGCAGCGCCTCGCTCATCAGCCCGCCCGGATCGAGGCCGTCCTGCGGGTCGGCCGGCCGGTCGTTGACCTGCCCGACCCCGACAATCACCGGAACGCGTTCGGCATCGTCGGTCATCGCCCATCGGCTCCATGCTGTGCGAAAACGCCATGCCGCCGCCGGCGATATGGTGAGCCCTGCTGGGTTCGAACCAGCGACCTACTGATTAAAAGTCAGTTGCTCTACCGACTGAGCTAAGGGCCCGCACCATGGCTGTTGGCGCCGCGCGCTCACCTAGGCAGCCGCCCCATGCGGGTCAAGCGGCGATGCAATTGGCGGATCGTCAGCCCGGTGACGGGATCGCGCCACAGCGGGGCGATCGCGTTCGCCGGGCCGAGCACGAATGACCGCGCGCGAAATTGCGGGTGCGGGATGATGAGGCCGGGAGACGACCACCTGCCGCCGCTCCACAGTACGATATCGAGATCGAGCACGCGCGCGCGCCAGCGTTGCCCGCCCGTCCGGCGCCCGAATTTGCGCTCGATCGATTTGAAGCAGGCGAGCAGCGCCGGCGGGTTCCGATCGGTTTCGACCAGCGCTGCGGCGTTGGCGTAGCGCCGCCTCGACGGGCCGAGCGGCACGGTGGACATCACCGGCGAGACGGCGACGATCTCAATTCCGTTTTCGCTCAGCGCCTCGAGCGCCCGCGCCAGCACGCGGTGCGGCGCGCCATGGCGGGGATGCCGCATATTGCTCCCGAGCGCGACGAGGTAGGTGTCGCTCAGACGTCCTCGCAGAGCCGGCCGTAGAGCTGCGGACGGCGGTCGCGGAAGAAGCCCATCCCCGCGCGGTGCTTGCGCGCGCGGGCGAGGTCGAGCGTGGCGAGCAGCACGCCGCTCTCCTCCTTGCCGAATTCGGCGACCACGTCGCCCCATTCGTCGGTGACGAAGCTGTGGCCGTAGAACGCCTGGTCGCTGCCCGTTTCGGCTTCGGTGCCGATCCGGTTGGCGGCGACCACCGGCATGCAATTGGAGACCGCGTGGCCGACCATCGCGCGGCGCCACATGCGGCTGGTGTCGAGATCCGCGTCGTAGGGCTCGGAGCCGATCGCGGTCGGGTAGAACAGCAGTTCGGCGCCCATCAGCGCCATCGCGCGCGCGCATTCGGGATACCACTGGTCCCAGCACACGCCGACGCCGATCCGTGTGCCGCACACGTCCCACACCTTGAAGCCGTCATTGCCGGGGCGGAAATAGTATTTTTCCTCGTAGCCGGGGCCGTCGGGGATGTGGCTCTTGCGGTAGGTGCCGAGAATTTCGCCGCCCGCATCGATCATCGCCAGCGTGTTGTAATAGTGGTGCCCGTCGCGCTCGAAGAAGCTGGTCGGGATCGCGACGCCGAGCTTGCCGGCGAGCGCCTGCATCGCGACTACCGAGGGATGCTCGGCGGTCGGCCGCGCGAGCGCGAACAGTTCCTCCTCCTCGACCTTGCAGAAATAGGAGCCTGAGAAGAGTTCGGGCGGGAGCACGATCTGCGCGCCCTTGCCCGCCGCCTCCTCGACGAGCGCGGCAACCGCGTCGATATTGTCGCGCTCGTCGGGCGCGTTCAGCGCGAGTTGCAGCGCGGCGACGGTGATCTCGGTCATGGAGCGGGCGATTACTTCTCCACGAGCGCGAAGTCCACTTGCACCGCGACCGTGCTGGTCGTCTGGCCCGGCTGGATGACCGATGAGGCGTCGGCCGCCTGTGCCATCTCTTCGGGATAGGCGTTCCGCGCGACGGCGACCGGCGGCGGGACCGCGCCCGGCAAATAGCGGCGGCCTTGCGCACCGCCCGCATCGCGGATCGAGAGCACCCGGCCGATTTCCATCCCCGCCGCCTCGGCATAGGCTTCGGCGCGGGCGCGCGCAGCCTTGTAAGCGTTGCCGTAGGCGGTGTTGGCGGCGGCTTCGGGGTCGGACATGCGCAGGTCGGGCCCGCTCATGATGTTCGCCCCGGCCTCGCTCGCGGCGGTCACTGCCTGGTCGGCCCTGGAGATATCGCGCACGGTCACCGCGACGATGTTGTTGGCCTGATACTGACCCTTGCGGTCGCCCCATTCGATGCGGCTGATGCTGACCGCGCGGGTCTGAATGTCCTTTTCGGGTACGCCGGCTTCCTTCAGCGCGGCGAGCAGTTCGGCGATGTCCTCGCGATTGGCCTCGCTCGCCGCCTTGCCGGTGCGGCCGAAATTTTCGACCCCGACCTGGAAGAACGCCTCGTCGGGCCGGGTCTCGGCCTCGCCGGTGGCGCTGACCGAGAGTAGCGTCTCGTCGTGGTCGACCCCGCGCGGATCGTAGGGCGGATCGCCGCAGGCTGCGAGCGCGAGGGGCAGGACGGCAACGGCGAGAAACGGGCGGTTACAGGGCATGGCGACTCTCCGGAGGAGGCGTCACCGCGACGCCCCCAAGTCCCGCCTTGTTTTCGCCGTGCAGTGAACCGCCGGTGAATGTTACAAGGTTACATCAACCTCATTCGGCTTTCCTGAACAGCAGCGTCATGCGGTTCGATTCGCCGATGGCGAGGTATTTCTCGCGATCTTCGTCTCCGCGCGCCAAGCTCGGCGGCAGCGTCCATACGCCCGAGGGATGATCGGCCGTATCGGCAGGGTTGGCGTTGACGAAGCTCTCGTCGACCAGCTCGAAGCCGTACAGTTCCATCAGCGCGATCACGTCCGATTTCTGCAGGTAGCCGCGATTGCCGTTGGTCATCCCCCATGCCATGCCTTCGGGAGCCTCGTGCTGGACGATGCCCACCATGCCGTCGTCCTTGAGCAGTTCGCGGATTCGCATCAGCTCGGTATCGGCGACGCCCCAGCGCATGAGGTTGTGCATCATGCGGATGATCAGCACGCGGTCGAACGTGTCGTCGAGGTCCTCTGGCGCTTCGGCGGTGATGTAGGAACCGACCTGGGCCGCAGGCACGCCGGTCTGTTCCTCGACCTTGCCCGGGAAATCGGCCACGGTCTGCGCCGCGCCGCTGCCGTAGCGTTCGGGCACCCTGCCGCCGGGGCCGAAGGTCAGCGCGGTGTAATTGCCGCGATCCAGATATGGTGCGAGGACGCGCGTGTACCATCCGCCGCCGGGCGCGTATTCGGCGACCTTGTGTCCCGGCTCCACGCGGAAGAAGGCGAGCGTTTCGGCCGGGTGCCGGTATTCGTCGCGCGCGCGGTCGTCGGCGCGGCGCTCGTCGGCCAGCACGGCGGCGAGGGCGCCGTCGTCCATATGATGATCGGCAGAAGCGGGTGCGGCGACGGCGGTGGCAGCAAAGGCGGCGGCGGCAAGCAGGATTCGCATCGATTTCTCTCCCCAGTGTCTGGCGGACTCAGTCTTAGGCGCGGCACAGGCGATGACAAGAGCGCTCCTGCGTCCTATCTCTGCAACGAAGGAGAACAGGCGTGAGCGAGATGGAACAGGTGATCGTTGCCGGCGGGTGCTTCTGGTGCACCGAGGCGGTGTTCCGCGATGTGGTCGGGGTGAGCGAAGTCGAAAGCGGCTATATCGGCGGCGACGTGCCCGACCCGACCTACAAACAGGTGTGCAGCGGAAATACCGGCCATGCCGAGGCGATCCGGGTGACGTTCGATCCCGGCACCATCGCGCTGGCCGGGATCTACGACGTGTTCCTGGGCACGCACGATCCGACGCAGCTGAACCGGCAGGGCAACGATGTCGGGACACAATACCGCAGCGCGATCTTCCCGCTCGACAATGCGCAGCGCGCCGAGGCAGAGGCCGCTATCGCCCGCTGGAACGGCGAGCATGACGGCGAGGCGGTCACTACGATCGAAGGTCCGGCCGAATGGTATCCAGCGGAGGACTACCACCAGGAATACTGGGAGGGCGAGGGTCAGCGAAACCCCTATTGCCTCGCGACGATCCCGCCGAAACTGCAGAAGCTGCGGAAGAGCTTTGCGGGGAAGGTGCGGGACTAGGGTCCGGACCCTAGCGCGCCGTCGTACCCGTGGGCTCTGCCTGCTTGCGCCACCGTGCCACGAAGAACCCGTCCATCCCGCCTGCCTCCCGCAACTGACCGGGATGGGTGCGGAGCCAGCCGTCCGGCGCGGGTTGGATGTCGTCGGGCAGCTCGTCATTACGGATGGGAAGCGGGGTCAGGGCGACCTGCGCAGCCTGTTTCTCGCCTTCCTCGCTTTCCAGCGAGCAGACCGCGTAGACCAGCGTGCCGCCCGGCTTGAGCCACTCGGTCGCGCGCGCCAGCAGGGCGGATTGGAGCTCGGCCATCTCGTCGATCTGGCGCGCGCCGATCCGGTGCAGCACGTCGGGATGGCGGCGGCAGGTGCCGGTCGCGGTGCAGGGCGCGTCGAGCAGGATCGCGTCGAAGCGGTGTTTCGGCTCCCAGCGCAAGGCGTCGGCGCGGACGATCGAGGCGGCGAGGCCGGTCCGCTCGAGGTTGTCGCGCAGCAGGTCGAGCCGGCGCTTCGAGATATCGAGCGATGTCACCTGCCAGCCCGCCGCTGCGAGTTGCAGCGTTTTGCCGCCCGGCGCGGCGCACAGGTCGAGCGCATGGCGGCCATCGCCCGCCCCGAGCAAGCGCGCGGGCAGCGACGCGGCGAGATCCTGCACCCACCATGCGCCGTCCCCGAACCCTGCGAGCGCCGCGATGCTCTCGCCGCGTGGCAAGCGGATATGGCCGGGCATCGGGCTGTCGCCGCCGAGCCGGTTGGCCCAGTGCGCGGTCTCCGCCGGATCGCGCAACGTCAGGTCGAGCGGCGGCGGCTCGGCGAGCCCCGCGGCGATGGCGGGCGCGCGTTCACCCCAGCGTTGGGCAACCCGTTCGGGCAGCGTCGGCGCGGAGGGGAGGGCGACCCCCTGCTTCGACAGCGTCGAGAAGACCCCATGCGCCAGTCGCCGCGGGCCGCCCGAGAGCAGCGGCAGGCCGGTTGCGATCACCGCGTGCGGCGGCGTTTCCAGCCGTAGCCACTGCGCCAGCATCAGCCGCAGCACCATGCGCGGCTTGGCGTCGTCGGGGAGGTTCTTTTTGGTCGCGCTGTCGATAAGGGCATCGAGATCGACCAGCCAGCGCAGCGCCTCGCTCGCAATCGCGCGCGCGAGCGCCTTGTCTTCGGGCCGCCGGACATCCTTCGTCGCGCCGGCCAAGGACTGGTCGAGCGTCTCCCCGCGCCGCAGCACCGCGTCGAGCAGGCGCAGCGCGGCGCGGCGCGCGTGGATACCTTGGGGCTGGGCCATGGCGAGCGCCCTAGCCGGGCTTGCACCGCGCCGCCAGAGTGCGCATCTTGGCGGCATGGCCAAGCGAGCAACCACGCGCCCCGAGCGGTTCGAGAAACCGAAGCACTGGAGCAACGATCCGCCGCCCGAGCCCCAGCGCGGCGAAGTCGACGAAGAGCTCAGCCCGACGCGCTATGGCGATTGGGTGAAGGACGGGATTGCGGTGGATTTTTGAGTCGTTTGTTTGCGCCCTCAAGCGCCGGGCGCGGGCCGTCCGGCCCGCTTGGCTTCGCGGCATAAGCCGCGTCGCGCGGTCGCGCTCTGGCTGCCGCGACCAGGAACCGGGTCAGAACCGCGAGGCCTGGAATGGCTCGGTGCGCGACCAGCGCACCGCAAGGGCGACCGCCCGCCCGCAGGTGCCCCGCAGCGAAGCGGAGGGAATAGCACCGAGGACGCTCGCACGGAGGTGCGGGCGAAAAACTAAAGACTCCGGAACTCCACCGTAAGCCCGTCCTTCGGGCGCGGGATCGGCCAGGGCTGCCATTCGGGCGCATAGCCGTCCTCGATTGCGATCGAATAGCGCGTCAGCAACTGCACCATCAGCACCTTCACCTGCATATAGGCGAAGTGCAGGCCGAGGCACATATGCGCCCCGCCGCCGAACGGGACCCAGGCGTATTTGTGCCGCGCCTTCACCTTGTCCGGCGTGAAGCGCAGCGGATCGAACGTGTCGGGCTCGGGCCAGTGTTCTTCCATATGGTGGACGTATTGCGCGTTGATCCCGACCGGCGTTCCCGCCGGGATACGGTAGCCGCCGAACTCGAATTCGCGCAGCGCGCGGCGCGGGGTCGAGGGCACCGGCGGGACCAGCCGTAGCGCCTCCTTGAACGCCATTTCGGTCAGTTCGAGCTTGCCGAGGTCCTCGTAGGAAATCGTGCTCGCCCCGCCGGTGACCGCGACGATCTCGTCGCGCAGCCTGTCCTGCCATTCGGGATTCTTCGCCAGCAGCCACACCAGCGAAGTGGCCGAGGAGGTGATCGTGTCGTGCGCCGCCATCATCAGGAAGTTCATGTGGTCGACCACCTCGTCGACCGGCAGCAGCGAGCCGTCCTCGCGTTCCGCGGTGGCGAACTGGCTGAACATGTCCTGCCCGCCGCCTTCCTCGCGGCGGCGGTGCGTTTCGCGGGTGAAATAGTCGACCAGGAATTCGCGCCCCTTCACCCCCTTGCGCATCAGCGTGAAGGGCAGCGGGTGGCGGATCGGCGCGACTGCGGCCTGCACCATGTAGACGAAGGCCTGGTTGATCGCGTCGGCTTCGGGACCCCAGGGGAGGCCGATGAAGCTGTCCGCGGCGAGGTCGAGCGTGAGCTGCTTGATCGCCGGGTAGAACCGCATCGGCGCGCCGCCCCAGTCCTTCACCGCCTCGGCGATGCCGCGGTCGAGGCTGCCGGCATAATGCCGCATAGGGCCGGGCTTGAACGCGATCGACAGCGCGCGGCGGTCGGCGCGGTGATGGTCGAAATCCATCAGCATCAGCCCGCGCGGAAACAGCTGGTCGAGGATCGGGCCCCAGCCCTGCTCGCTGGAGAAATTCTTCTCGCGGTCGAACAGCACCAGCTCGTTGGCGTCCGCCCCGACCAGCGCGACAACCCAGCCGCCGAACGCCTTGTTCTTGTAGACCGGGCCGTATTGCTCGACCATCCGCCGGGTGAAGGCGTGCGGATCGGCGAGCATCTTGAACGTGTTGCCGACCAGCGGCAGCCCGCCTTCGCCGGGGATATGCGACAGGTCGGACGGCGTCGGATTGCCCTCCTTCCAGTGCGTGGGGGCGATTTCGGCGGGTCGGTGCGGGGCGAGGGTGGCCATGCGAAGCTCCTTACTTACCTTGGTGTAAGTAACTTCGTCGTCAAAATCCAGCCGTCAAATCCACCCGGCCAGTTCGCGGCGGACGAGCGTTTCGAGCATGTCCATCCCAGCCTCGCCCGCATTGAGGCAGGACAGCGCGGCAAACTTCTCGCCGCCTGCACCGAGGAACTGCTCGCTGCCCTGGATCGCGATTTCCTCGAGCGTTTCGAGGCAGTCGGCGGAAAAGCCCGGCGTCGCGACCGCGAGCCGCCTGGTGCCGCCGTTCGCCTCGGTTTCGAGCGTCGCGTCGGTGGCCGGTTCGAGCCACTTCGCGCGCCCGAAGCGCGACTGGAAGGTGGTCACGAAGCGCACGCCCGGGCGCGCCATCGCCTCCTCGAGCAGCCGTGCGGTCTTGCGGCAATGGCAGTGATAGGGATCGCCCAGATGGAGGGTGCGCTCGGGCATGCCGTGGAAACTCAGCAGCAGCACCTCGGGCGCGAAATCGAGTGCGTCGAGCTGCGCGCCGAGATCCTGCGCCAGCGCAGCGATATAGGCCGGGTCGTCGTGATAGGGTGGCAGCGTGCGCAAGGCGGGTTGCCACCGCATCGTCCGCAGCTTCTCCGCAGCCTTGTCCACAACCGTTGCGGTCGTCGCGGCGCAATATTGCGGATAGAGCGGAGCAAGCAGAATGCGCTCGCACCCGGAATCCATCAGCGCCTGCAGCTCGTCGCCGATCGCCGGCGTGCCGTAGCGCATGGCCCACCGTACAGTGACGCTTTCGCATAGGCGTTCCTGCAGCCGCTCCGCCTGCTCGGCGGTGATCGCGGCGAGCGGCGAGCCCTTGTCGGTCCACACCTGACTATAGGCATGCGCGCTTTTCTTCGGCCGCGTATTGAGCACGATCCCGCGCAGGATCGGCTGCCATGCGATCGGCGGTATCTCGACCACCCGCCGGTCCGACAGGAACTCCCTGAGATAGCGCCGCACGGATTTCGCATCGGGCGCGTCGGGCGTGCCGAGATTGATCAGCAGCACGCCGATCCCGCCCGAGCGAACGGACGGATGGTCGGCAGGCAGGGACTGTTCATGCCGGGCCTGCCCTGAGCTTGTCGAATGGGTCATAAGCCGCCCGATAGCAGCGGTAGGCGGCGCAGGCGCAAGCCCGTCGCCGAAAAAAGCGCATTGGCGATGGCGGGCGCGGCGACCGCGACGCCGAGTTCGCCCGGATCGAAGGCCGGCGCCTCGCTGTCGACGAACTCGACTTCGATCTCGGGGCAGTCCTCGAGTTTGGGGAGCGCGAGGTCGGCGAGCGTGCGGCTGGTCGGCAGGCCGTCGAAATAGCCGGTCGAAGCGCCGAGCGCGAGGCTCATGCCGAACACCAGTCCGCCTTCGATCTGCTGGCGCGCGAGCTCGATATTGACGATCCGGCCGATATCGACCGCCGCCGCCAGCCGGGTCACGCGCACCCCGCCTTCGCCCTGCCGCGCGGTGGCGATGCAGGCGATCCGCCCGCCGCTTTCCGCATCGCCCATCCGGTGGCAGGCGAGGCCCTGGCCGCTCTGGTCGCGCCCCGCATCCCACTGCGCCAGCTGCGCCGCGCGCTGGAGGCACACCGCCATGCGCGGCTGGTCGCCGAGCATCGCGATGCGATAGGACAGCGGTTCGCGGTTGTTGCGCGCGGCCAGCTCGTCGACGAAGCATTCGGTGAAGAAGGCGGTCATCGCATCGCCGCCGCCGCGCATCCGCCCGGTCGGGAGCGGCAGCGTGACCGGCACGTGGTCGAGCGCGACATCGGGTATCGCATAGGGCGGCATCGCGCCTTCGAGCGCGAGTGCATCGGCCTCGCCCGAGGCCTGCGCGATCGCGGCTTTCGTCGTCTTGTTGTCGAACAGCCGCGCGCCCCATTCGCGCGCGGTGGCGGGCATGGCGACGCGCGCGCGCCAACTCGCAATGCTGCCGTCGCGTCCGGTCCGGGCCGAGAGCAGCGCCTTGGCCGGTGCGCGCGGCCGCCCCGCGAGTTGTTCCTGCCAGCGCGACCACACAAGCTGGACCGGGCGCGGCGAGACTTCGCGCGCGATCAGCGCGACCTCGATCGCGTGGTCGCGTTCGAGCCGCGCGTCGAAGCTGCCGCCCGCGGGCATGGGGTAGAGCACCACATCGTCGAGCGAGAGCCCGATCGCATCGGCGGCGGCCTGCCGCGCGCCTTCGGGCGCCTGGCTCGCGAGCCACAGTTCGAGCCGGCCGTCGGCGAGCCGCGCGGTGGCACCGGCGGTTTCTAGCGGAGCGTGGAGCGCGGGCGCGACTTCGTAGCGCAGCGTCAGGTTCGGCTCGCCCATTGCGCTATCGCCTGCGCCGCGCGTGGCGACGCGGATCGCCTTGCCCTCGATGAGCCCGGTTTCGAGCCGCTCGTCGAGATCGCCGCCGTCGAGCGGGCCGGTGACTTCGAAGCGCGGATCGGCGTGCACGAGCGCCTGTTCGGCGGCCCACCAATTGGTTGCCACCGCCGCCAGCCAGCGCTTGCCCTGCACGAGCTGCAGCGCACCCGGCGTCTTGCGGCTCTCGAACCGCGTCAGCTCGCCCTGCGGGAGCGGCGCGTGACGGATCGCGGCATAGACCATGTCGGGCAGGCGGATATCGCCCGCGAACTGGAAGCTCCCGTCGACCTTGGCCGGGCCGTCGAGCCGCATCGGGCTGCTCTCCTCCCCGGCCTCGCCGGGCACGGGGCGTTCGCGCGCCGGTTCGGGGCGCAGCGGCGGCGGATCGGGCGGTTCGTATGCTGCGGCGGATTCGGCCAGTTCGGCGAAGCTCAGCCGCCGGTCGCCGAGCGCGACGAAGCCGTCCTCGGCCCGGCATTCTTCCCAGCTCGCACCCCACCGCTCCGCCGCCGCCATGCACAGCATCGCGCGCGCGGCTGCAGCGGCCTCGCGTGCGGGTACCTCATAGGCGTCGAGCGTGGTTCCCGCCGCGGTCGCGGTGAAGCGCGAAATCTGCGCAAAGCGCTCGGGCAGCAGATCGTCCGCCTCGTCGGCGAGGCCCGGGAACAGCGGCATCCACAGCGGTGCCCACTCCGCCGCGAGCGGGACATTGGCGTAGGCGCCGCTAACAGGTGCCGGCTCGACCGCGACCTGGCGCCAGTCGGCGCCGAGCTCGGTCGCGACCACCTGCGGGATCAGGGTGGTGACGCCCTGCCCCATTTCGAGCTGCGGCACCGCCACCGTCACCACGCCGTCGCGCGCGACCTTCAGCCACGACCCGAAGGCGTATTCGCCCCGTCCGGGCGCCAGCGGGGCGGTATATGTGCGCGGCATCAGCCCCCAGGCGACCAGCAGGCCGCCGCCGACCGCGGCTCCGGCGAGAACGCCCCGGCGGCTGATGCGCAGGTCAGCCATCTATTGCTGCGAGCGCATCGGAAAGCCGCGCGGCGAGGTCGGCGAAGATGTCCGCGGCGGAGCCGCTCCCCGCGGCGGGCGGCGTACCCGCATCGCTCTGCTCGCGGATTTCGGGGGCGAGCGGGATGCGCCCGAGGAAAGGCAGGCCGAGCTCATCCGCTGCGGCTTCGACGCCGCCCTGTCCGAACGGATCGCTGACTTCGCCGCAATGCGGGCAGGCATAGCCCGCCATGTTCTCGACCAGCCCGAGTACCGGCACGCTGCCGGCCTCGAACAATTGCATCGCGCGGCGGGCGTCTATCAGGGCGAGGTCCTGCGGGGTCGAGACGATCACCGCGCCCGCCGGCTTGTGCTTCTGCAGCATCGACAGCTGCACGTCGCCGGTGCCGGGCGGAAGATCGATCAGGATGATCTCGGCATCGCCCCAGTTCGCATCGATCAGCTGGCCGAGCGCATTGCCCGCCATCGGCCCGCGCCACGCCAGCGCCTTGCCCGGTTCGACGAGGTGCCCCATCGACAACACCGGCACGTCCCATTCGCTCGGAACGGGGACCAGCTTGTCGTTTTCCGCCACCGGCCGCTCGCCGGCATTGCCGAGAATGGTCGGCTGCGACGGGCCGTAGACGTCGGCATCGACCAGCCCGACCTTGCGACCCGCGCGGGCCAGCGCGACCGCAAGGTTGGCGGTCAGCGTCGACTTGCCGACTCCGCCCTTGCCCGATCCGACCGCGATCAGCGTGCGTTTGGGCTTGTCGGCCATCATCGCCACGCGCACTTCGGAGACGCCCTCCGCAGAGCCCAGAATATCCTTCAGCGCGGCCTCGACATCAGCGCGGCCCTTGCCGTCGAGACCGCTCGCATCGATCACCACGGTAACGAGTCCATCGGCCAGTTTGAGCGATTGCGTCCGCAATACGAGCGACGCGGGGAGCAGCTGATTCAGGGCCTGTTCGTCCATCGCGCGCGTCCCTAGCATTGAATTCGCGCCTGCAACCCCTGTTTTTCCCGCAATCGACACCTATAAAGAGACGCATGGACATGTTGGACGGTTTCAGGAAGCGGATCGGGTTGGCGATGGCCGGCAAGAGCCCGTGGGGTGGCGGCAGCAATAACGGCGACGACGACGGCGGATCGGATGGCGATTCCGGCGGCGGCGCTTCCAACGGCAAGGGTTCGAAGGGCGGTTCGAAAGGCAATGGCCCGCGCAATCCGTGGCTCCCTCCGGGCGCAGGCGATAGCGATGGGCCGCGCCGCTCGGCCAATATCGAGGATATCTTCAAGAACCGCGGCCCCGAGGGCCCGAGGCGCAAGGGCGGAGGCGGTGGTCCGCGCGGGCCCAATTTCCGCTTCCCGCAGCGGCCCGGCGGCAAGAGCTGGTTCCCGGTTGCGCTGGTCGCGATCGTGGGTGTCGGCCTGCTGGCGACCAGCATGCACCTGATCGGACCGCAGGAGCAGGCGGTGGTCAAGACGCTCGGCAATTACACCAGGACGCTCGAATCCGGCTTGCAGTTCTCGGCGCCGTTTCCGTTCGAAACGGTCGATGTCGAGGATGTCGAGGGCGTGCGCGACATCCGCATTCCGGGCAGCGACCAGCAGGTCAAGCTGATCCTCACCGGCGACCAGAACCTGGTCGACCTGAGCTATATCGTGCGCTGGAACATCAAGGACCTGGCCGATTTCAAGTTCCGCCTCGTCGCGCCCGAGGAAACCGTCAACGAAGCGGCCGAGGCGGCGATGCGCGCCGCGATCGCGGAAAAGGATCTCGACGAGACCTTCTCGGGTCAGGGCCGCGCCGCGATCGAGCTGGACGTGCGCGAACGCATGCAGCGCTCGCTCGATTCGTATCGTGCGGGTATCCGCGTACTCGGCGTCGAGATCGAAAAGGCCGACCCGCCCGCGCAGGTGGTCGACGCCTTCCGCGACGTGCAGGTGGCCGAGCAGAATGCCGATGCGGCGCGCAACCAGGCGCAGGGCTATGCGCAGCAGGTCCTGGCGCAGGCGCAGGGCGAGGCCGAGGCGTTCGACAAGGTCTACGAGCAATACCGGCTCGCACCCGACGTGACGCGCCAGCGTCTCTATTACGAAACTATGGAGCGCGTGCTGAGCGAGACCGACAAGACCATCGTCGAGGCCGAGGGCGTGACGCCCTACCTGCCGCTGCCCGAAATCCGCCGCCGGGCGCAGCAAGCGTCGCCTGCGACCACCGTGACCGCGCCGGAGGGCCAGTAACATGGGACAGATCTGGGAAAATCATCGCGGAACGATCGTCGCGCTCGCCGTCGCACTGATCGCGCTGTTCGCCAGCGTCTACGTGGTCGAGGAAGAGGAGCAGGCGGTCATCATCCGGACCGGCGAACCGATCGGAACGGTCAATACGCCCGGCGGCACTACCGGCGCGGGCATCTACCTGCGCGTACCGTTCATCGACCGGGTGGTGCGGATAGAGAAGCGGCTGCTCGACCTCGACATGACCGACGAGGAAGTGCTGTCGAACGACCAGCAGCGCCTGCTGGTCAACGCCTATGCGCGATTTCGCATCACCGATCCGGTCCGGATGGTCGAGCGCGCCGGATCGACCGACGGCGTGCGCAACGCGCTCGAGCCGATCCTCAACTCGGTGCTGCGGCAGGAACTCGGGCGGCGGACCTTCCAGGCGATGCTGACCGCCGAACGCGGCTCGGCGCTGGCCAATGTCCGCGCCAATCTCGACCGGCAGGCGCGGCAATACGGGGCCGAAGTGGTCGATGTGCAGATCAAGCGCACCGACCTGCCCGACGCGCCGCTGCAATCGGCCTTCCGCCGGATGGAATCGGACCGCGAACGCGAGGCGCGCACGATCCGCGCGCAGGGCGGGCGCGATGCGCGCATCATCCGCGCCGAAGCGGATGCCGAAGCGGCCCGGATCTATGCCGAAAGCTTCGGCCAGGATGCCGCGTTCTACGATTTCTACCGCGCGATGCAGAGCTACGACACGACCTTTGCCAAGGCGCGGCCGGGCGAGGATCCCAAGGGCGAAAGCTCGATCATCCTGTCGCCCGACAACGAATATCTCCGGCAGTTCCGCGGACGGCGTTGACCGTTCGTCGATTGCGCCCGCGCGATCGATCGGCGTTCAATCGGCGTTCAGAGCGGGGCCAGCTACTACCGCCGGAACTTTGCCGCGCCCCGGGCGTGATCGGGGTGCGAGACCAATGAGAGGAACCATAAGGACGTGAAGCCCGTGAAATACGCATATGGACTGACTTCGGCGCTGCTCGCCGGCGGCGCCACGATATCGCTTCTGACCGGCTATCCCGCCGGAGCCCAGGTCGCGCAGAACGACGACAGCGCGATCAGCAATGTCGTGCCGCGCGCCGGCGCGCCGTCGAGCTTCGCCGACCTGACCGAGCAATTGCAGCCGGCGGTGGTCAACATCTCCACCCGCCAGCGGGTCGAGGTGGCGAGCCGCAATCCCTTCGCGGGCACGCCGTTCGCCGAACTGTTCAACCGCCGCCGCGGCAGCCAGCCCGACGAGCCGGTGACGCGCGAGGCGCAGTCGCTCGGCTCGGGCTTCTTCGTTTCCGCCGACGGTTACGTGGTGACCAACAACCACGTCGTCAGCCCGACCGGGCGCGGCACGGTCGAGGAAATCACCGTCACCATGCCCGACGGCACCGAATACCCGGCCGAGCTGGTCGGGGCGGATTCGCAATCGGATCTCGCGGTACTCAAGGTCAGCCGCTCGCGCCCGTTCCCGTTCGTCCGGTTCGGCGATTCGAGCCAGGCGCGCGTCGGCGACTGGGTGATCGCGATCGGCAATCCGTTCGGCCTCGGCGGGACGGTGACCAGCGGCATCGTCTCCTCGGTGCTGCGCAACACCGGCGGCGGGGCCTACGACCGCTACATCCAGACCGATGCCAGCATCAATCGCGGCAATTCGGGCGGTCCGCTCTTCGACATGCAGGGCAACGTCATCGGCATCAACAACGCGATCATCTCGCCGACCGGCGGCAGCGTCGGGATCGGCTTTGCGATTCCGGCCGAGACCGCCGCACCGATCGTCGCCAAGCTGCGCGACGGCGTGGAGATCGAGCGCGGTTATCTCGGCGTGCAGATCCAGCCGGTGACCGAGGATCTCGCATCCTCGCTCGGGCTCGAACGCAATCGCGGCGAGATCGTGCAGACCGTCGTTCCCGGCGAGGCCGCCGACCGCGCTGGTATCGAAGCTGGCGACATCGTCCTCAGCGTCGATCGCAAGGAAGTGACTCCCGACCAGACGCTGTCCTTCATCGTCGCCAATATCTCGCCGGGCACGACCATCCCGGTCACGCTGCTGCGGGACGGCCAGCGCCGCACCGTCAACCTGACGGTCGGCAAGCGCCCGAGCGACGAGGAACTGCGCCAGAGCCAGCTGTTCTCGCAGGACGACGACGAGGACGAACCGCAGGCACCCGATGCGGACATGAGCGATGTCATCTCGGACAAGCTCGGCCTCGGCGTGGTCGAGGTGAATGCGGAAATCGCCCGTCAGCTCGGCATCGACCGCGATACGCAGGGTCTCGCCGTTGCGGTGGTCGATCCCAATTCCGACGCGGCGCGCAAGGGCCTGCAGCGGCGCGACGTGATCCTGACGGCGAACTATCGTCCGGTCGCGACCACCGCCGATCTCGAAGCCATCGTCGCCGAGGCGGAGGCAGCAGGACGCGATGCAGTGCTGTTGCGGGTACAGCGGCGCGGCCGCCCGGCGGCCTATGTCGCTGTCAGGTTCCGCTGACGGCAATTCGGTAGACTAGAGTCGTTTTCAGCTTCGCTGAATCGGCACCGGCTGCACCACCGGGCTCGACGTCGGGCGCGGGGTGGCGGTCGATCTTGGGCGCGGGGGCGGCGTAGCGCCGCCTTGCGAGCCCCCGCCGCGCCCGGTCGCGCGGTCGAGGAACTCGTC
>Ga0207829_100201_pt1 | contig 61259 bp, 64 predicted proteins | sample TtaePargueraPR_4_FD_187738 | JGI IMG/M metagenome (GOLD analysis project Ga0207829, IMG submission 187738) | Aerobic enrichment media microbial communities from Bioluminiscent Bay, La Parguera, Puerto Rico - Tt and P1 (SPAdes) | ecosystem: Environmental > Aquatic > Marine > Unclassified ... | reverse complement strand
TGATACAGAACAATAAGACATTAGACCAGGGGTCTGGTAGTAGAGAGATTGAATCTTGCTACTTGTTACCGGCTACTTGAGTCTTCCAGTTTAGGCGGCCTGGCGCAGGGGTTCCACCTCTTCCCATCCCGAACAGAGCAGTTAAGCCCTGCAGCGCCGATGGTACTGGGGTTACACCCGGGAGAGTAGGTCGCCGCCTCATTATTCAAAACCTCAATCTAACGATTGGGGTTTTTTGGTTTTAGGACTTTTTGAAACGGGGTAGAAGAAATGCATCTGAACTTGGACGGTTAAATACAAGTGTACCATTTCTATTTTTAGTAATTAATGCTAAGACCTGTACAGTTTGATTTCATCAATTTTAAGTGTTTAAAATCCAGAATGATAAAGGTTATTGCTCTGTTTATTGGTCCTATTTTCTGAATTTTAATCAATGCCTAAAATAAAAGTATGTTCATAATCATCATCTTTTATTTCGCGCTTATTTGGGTGATTGCTTTGTATCAAAAGGGCTTTAAAATTTGTGGCTTTCATTAATAGATATTGAAAAATCATGTAAGAGTATTTGGTTAGTGGAAATAAAAAAAGGAGGCATTTGCCTCCTTTTCATATGGTTCAATATTAATTATTGAAAATCACTTTCAGTTAATTCTTCATTGATGGTGACTTCAGCAACCTTTGCTTCCAAAGGAACTGGGATCATTGGAGATTTGATAGTCCAAGTCATCGGTATTAAAACCCCATTTTTTTCTTGATAATCTGAATAGAATGTATCCCCTGAAGCTGGATTTTCATTTTTGATTTTCAAACCGGTTGATTGATCGTAGTAATTGATCAGTTTGGCACCGGATGGAGCTGAAATAACCACTTTATAGGCAGGAGTTCCATCCACGTCTTTTAGTCCGTCTAATGAAAGCGAATATCCCAAATCACTTATCCAAGCTTCTGGAATTAGATAGGAATTAATTTTAGCTTCCTCTAGTTGTGCGCCGGTAAGTTCCATGCTTTGACCTTGAACACTGATTTTACCAGAATCTTTTAGGATGACAGAACTTTGCATGACATTTCCACCTACTGAAGTTTTTTGAGCATATCTGCCATTGGCGTCATAGGTCATTGCCATAGTTAGGACTGTTCCCATCACTTCTGCATTCATGGTGAATTTGGCTGTTTCGATGGTTTGAGCTTTATCCTTTCCTCCGATTGCTTCAAGATAATTGGAAATTACTTTTTCTGCAGTCATATCAGCATCAGCTGTCAATTCCTTAGCAGGAAAGCCCATGTTGTCGTATAACATAACTTCACCAAACTGAGCTAATTTTTCCTGAATTTCGCTTCCATTTCCTACTGCGGTGATGTAAAGCTTACTCGGATCAATTAATTCCTTTGCTGTTTGGTTAATGTCAGAAACCGTATAGCTATTTAATTCCTGAAGGTAATTTTTGTAGTAATCTTTAGGTAGTCCATAGCGCTCAATATTCAATGCAAAACTTGCAATGGTGGAAGGACTTTCAAGAGATCTTCCAAAAGATCCTGATAGATTAGCCTTCGCTTTTTCAAGTTCCTCAGCAGTTACTCCTTCTTCTACAATTTTATTAATTTCATACAGAAACTCTACGACTGCAGAATCAGTAACTTCAGTTCTAACAGAACCGCTAGCATTAAATCTACCAATCAATCGATCAGGACTAATAGATGAGTAGGCACCATAAGTATAGCCTTTATCCTCTCTAAGATTCATGAAAAGTCTAGCAGATGAGCCACCACCTAGAATCTGATTAAGTAGTCTTGAAGAAATATAATCTTCGTCTCCTACCTTAAGCTCTACTGGCTGAGTTACATTGATTACTGTTTGGACGGAAGAGCTTCTATCTACAAGGCCTACTACCGTTTCATTCGTTCTGGCTGGCTTCTCGTAAGTAAACGTCGGAACATCACCGGCTTGCCAATCTGCAAAATATTCTTCGGTGATTTTCTTGGCTTCATTAAGCTCCATATCACCTACAATGGTGAGGTAAGCGATATTAGGCTTGAAAAAGGTTTTGTAATAGGATTTTACATCTTCAACAGAGATATTTTTGATTGTCTCCTCTGTCTCTACTTCACCATACGGATGATCTTTGCCATAAACCATGGCCGAAGCTAATCGACTTGATATGGCGTTCGGGTCATCTTTGGTCGTAGCCAAGCCTGTTAATGTTTGCTTTCTCAATTTTTCTAATTCCTCCTCTGGAAAACTTGGGTTGTACAGAACATCAGTCATCAGTTCAAGTAATTTTCCCTGATGCTTCTTCAGTGAGGATCCAAATATGGAAGTAGAAGAAGCCGAAAGGCTAGCCCCTATAAAGTCAATTTCCTCATCAATCTGGTCTTTTGTTCTGCTTTCGGTACCGGATGTCATCATTTGGCCCACAAAGCCAGTAAGTCCGGCTTTATCTCCTTCCATCAAAGGATCTCGGTCTAAAACAAGAGAAAAAGCCACTCTTGGCAATTTGTCATTTGTAACCAAGATAACTTTCAGCCCATTTTCCAGGGTGAACATTTCAGCATCCCCAATATTGATTTCGGGAGCCGGTCCTGAGGCAGGAAGCTCACTTCTGTCAACTTGAGCCCATGCATTGCCTACTAGGAGAGCAGCGAATAATAGTATTGCTAATTTTTTCATCTTTCTATTCTGATTAATGCCAAATAATTATTCAGTAGTTTCTTGCGGTTTAGGCAAATAATATAAAACCACTCGTCCATCAAGGTTCAAGTATTCGTTTGCTACTCGCTTGATGTCTTCCTGTGTCACCTTGCTGTAGTAGTCCATTACCTGATTGATGTAATTGGTGTCTCCAAAAATCACGTGAGCCTCAGCCAAATTTTGCGCAACGCCAGATACGGAGGAGTTTCCGCTTACAATATTGTTTTCAATAATATTTTGCAGTTTTTCAAAATCTCTATCGGAGATTCCTTCTGACTGTACCTGTGCAATTAGCTTATCAATTTCACTTTCCAAATCCTCAGGAGCTACACCCATATTGGTGATTCCATACATGATGAAAATTCCACCATCTTCAAGTTCTAGAGGAATAGCAGCTACTGCAAGGGCCTTTTGCTGCTTATCTACCAATTCTTTTGTCATTAGCGAAGAATTACCTCCTGTCAGGTAGGTTGAGAGCATAGAAAGCGCATAGGAATCCGGGTGATTTCTTGGCGGAAGATTGTAGGCCTGAATCACAGCCGGAATTTGAATATTATCATAGATTACATCTCTGATTTCTTCGGTCTTCTTAGGCTCCGTAACGTTTGGTCTGTAGATTTCTCCGCTACCTCTAGGGATTTCTGAGAAGTATTCTCTAACCCAAGATTCAGCCTGCGCGTAATCGATATCTCCGGCTACTACCAGTGTAGCATTATTCGGTACATAAAATTGCTTGTAGAAATCTTGGAATTCCTCAATCGTCGCTGCATTTAAATGATCCAAAGATCCGATTGGCGCCCACTGATAAGGATGCTCTGAATACGCTCTCTTCAATGTTTCGATCAAAATCGAACCGTAAGGACGGTTGTCATAGCTCTGTCTCTTCTCTTCTTTCACGACTTCTCTTTGAGTCTCCACACCCGTCTCATCTACTTTGGAATGAAGCATTCGCTCACTTTCCATGTACAAGGTTAATTCCAGTTCATTAGATGGAACAGTTTGATAATAAAAAGTTATATCGTTGGAGGTAAATGCATTGAGCGTTCCTCCACGCCCCTGAATAATATTCATGTATTGCCCGCGTTCGATATTTTCAGAACCTTCAAACATCAGGTGCTCGAAGAAATGCGCAAATCCAGTTCTTTCGGGATTTTCATTTTTTGAGCCTACATGATAAAGAACTGAGGTGTTTACAATCGGGGTGGAGTTGTCTTGATGTAGAATGACATGCAACCCGTTGTCCAAGGTAAACTCCCTGAACTCGATTTTCTTTTGGGCCATTGCTGGGATTATCATCCAAGCCATCAACAGGCCAAAGACTGTGAGTTTTTTCATTTTAGATTAGGATTAGTTTTCAATTGTAACTCGTAAGCCAATACGGTTTGTTTTGAGTGTTCGTTTTCGAACAAAACAAAATAAACTAAGCTTTTTGACCTACTTATTTTTCAGATGTCTAAACAATTATTTTCCCTCGAAATAAAAAAATATTTCAGCTAAATAAATCTTATTTTATGCTAAAAAAAAATTTATAAAAGTCTATTGATTTTACTCACATGAATCTTATTCATACCCATATTTTCCTTTCCATTTCCCGGATAGGTATCTCCTCAATTCATTTTCTCTGGCATTTTCTCCTGGTTCGTACAACTTTGTGTCTTTAATTTCTTCTGGCAAAAACTCCTGCTCGACAAAGTTGCCTGGAAAGTCATGCGAATACTTGTAGGCTTTGCCATAGTTCAAGTCTTTCATCAATTTGGTGGGAGCATTTCGGAGGTGAAGCGGCACAGAAAGATTACCCGTTTCTTTCACTAAAGCCTGAGCTTTGTTGATTGCCAAATAAGCTGCGTTGCTTTTTGGAGAACTTGCCAAATAGGTCACACACTGAGAAAGGATAATTCTTGCTTCCGGATAGCCAATGATTTTCACAGCTTCAAAACAGTTGGTGGCTAAAAGAAGGGCGTTGGGATTGGCATTTCCGATGTCTTCAGATGCTAAAATCACCAATCTTCGAGCAATAAACTTCACATCTTCTCCTCCTTCGATCATTCGAGCTAGCCAATAAACGGCTGCATTGGGATCAGAACCCCGAATCGACTTGATAAAAGCCGAAATAATATCGTAATGCTGCTCGCCTGATTTGTCGTAAAGCGCCACTTTCTGTTGAGCAATTTGCATTACTTTTTCATCCGTGATCACACAGGGATTTTCATTGATCCCATCGATCACGATTTCTAAAAGGTTGAGCAGCTTTCTGCCATCCCCTCCGGAAATGCGAAGCAGAGCATCGGTTTCCTGAAGCTCGACCTGGATCTTTTTTAGGTCCACATCTTTTTCCAAAGCCTGCTGCATCATGGCCTCCATTTCGGATCTACCTAATGGATTCAGGGTAAAAACCTGACAACGGGAAAGAAGGGCAGAATTAACTTCAAAGGAAGGGTTTTCTGTGGTAGCACCGATCAATCGGATTATTCCCTTTTCCACAGCTCCCAATAAGGCGTCTTGTTGAGATTTATTGAAGCGGTGGATTTCATCTATAAAAAGCACTACCCCCATCTGAAACCTGGCCTTTTCGATGACCTCTCGGATGTCTTTTACGCCCGAGCTGATCGCGCTAAGGGTATAAAAAGGAGCTTTAATCTCATTGGCAATGATATTGGCGATGGTTGTTTTTCCCACACCGGGTGGTCCCCAAAGGATCAAGGAAGGCACATTTCCGGACTTGATAGCTTTATACAAAAAAGAGCTGGGAGAGGATAAATGCTCCTGACCAATCAGGTCTTCCAGTCGGGTAGGACGCATTCGCTCGGCGAGGGGGGTAGGGTTCATTTTTTTAGTATCTAGACACTAGACATAAGATATAAGACAAAAAAGAATTTAAGGTGTTGGGACAAATCTAAAATTCTTATGTCTAAATACGTTTGTGCTTCTGCAGTTGCACCTTTCTGATGATATCTCATGTCCCAAACATCAAATGGTGAAAGAAGATCACGTTAAGCTTACACCTCATCGCGCTCTTGCTGAAGCAGGTAAGTGTGGGCTTTATCATCATTTCATTAACTTCATCATTTGAAATAATAAAAATCCAATAGTTGAAATCGCTCCAGCGGTTATCATTAACCATGTTATTAGATTTTTATATTTTGAAGTTATCACAACCGTCCCCAGAAATGGAATGCCTGATCTTTTTAGCCCACTCACTAAAAAATAGATATTCCGGTAATTTACGTTGGTAAAAACTATATGTTTATCGTCGTTGATCCAAACTCTAAGATTTTTCACAATTCCGCTTCGGTCGTATTCTTCTTTTAAGTCATAACCTTTAATGTCTTCAATGTTAAATTCAGATTGTCCAAAGAGCCATCTTTTAATTCGTATTTTCTTTTTTGTCAAGATGAGTGTTTTGTTAGTGTAGTTGAATAAAAGTCCGAAGAGAGTTAGTGCGGTAAGCCCGACGAGAATTAAGTAAATCCAATTTGGATCTTTATCTGCTAAATATTTTTTTATTGAAATTGCAGTGATGAAAACAAATGCTCCAAGAACGATAACTTCTAAAAAAGGTGTCACAGGTTTTCCTGTAAATAGGGTTTTATCCTTCTTGTCAGCCTTTGTTTCACTTCTATTGCCCATAAATTGTTTCTTAAATTTTCCCAATCCTCCTCTCAAACTCCTCCAAATGCTCGTCTCCAAAATCCAAATGAGTTACAAATCGAACTAGGTCTTTTCCGAATTTCACTGATTTGATATTCTGATCCGCCAGCTTTTTCATGAATTCCTCAGGGCTTGTGTTCTCTAGTCTGGCGATCACAATGTTTGTAGCTACTGGCAGTATTTCTGAAACGCAAGGGGATTTGCTAAGCATCTCACCCAACATCCTAGCTCGGGCATGATCTTCCTTCAGTCTAGCAATATGATGGTCCAAGGCATAAATACCAGCTGCAGCTAGGAATCCTGCCTGCCGCATTCCTCCACCAAATACTTTTCGAATTTTCCGTGCCTGCTTGATATCGGCTTTAGATCCCAATAAAACAGATCCAATTGGACAGCCTAATCCTTTGCTCAAGCAGATGGAGATGGTATCAAAATGTGCCCCCCAGTCCGCTGGACTTTCTCCAGTCTCGACCAATGCATTGAAAAATCGGGCACCATCCAAGTGGAGCTTAATGCCTTTTTGTTGACATAGGGAATGGATTGGTTTAATCTCATCCAACGTATAGATACTTCCTCCGCCTTTGTTCATGGTGTTTTCAAGAGAAACCAAGGTTGTCTCCGGGGCATGTACATCATCCGGATTGATGGATTCGGCAATCTGGGCTGCGCTGATTTTTCCCAAATTCCCATCCAGCAATTTGACAGAGGCTAGGGAATTGGCCATGATCCCACCCCCTTCATAGAGATAGATGTGGGAATATTTATGGCAAATTACTTCTGTCTGAATTCGAGTGTGAAGACGAATCGCAATCTGGTTGGTCATGGTTCCGGAAGGACAGAAGATCGCCGCTTCCATACCAAATTGCTTGGCGATTTTTTCCTCCAAGGCATTGACAGTCGGATCCTCTCCAAAAACATCGTCGCCTATTGGGGCTGCAAACATCGCTTCTTTCATGCCCGATGTGGGCTGAGTCAACGTATCACTTCTTAAATCAATCAACATGGGTGAAATACTTGGATTTGGAACTTTTTTCTGGGTGAAGGGTTTGAATAGCCTTCGCTGCTTCGATGGGTCGGTCGGTTGCTAAAATATCCGCTCCATTATTCACGAAATTCACATACATCTCATCTCCCCTTGCCACTGCGCTTCGATCTAGGTTGCCTAAAGTACCCAAAATGGTAAAAACTCCTTTTTCATGAAGGGCTTCATTGAAGGACTTGGGTCTTTCAGCCACTCCGGTGAAAGCAATCACCCGATCCCAGGGAATACCGGTTTCTTCAAATCGTCTAATTTCCTCTTCATTTCGGATGGTCACCGATAGCATGAGTTCAGGTGCGAGAATATTTAGCTTTTTGGCAGCGGGAAAGGTATAGGAAATCAAAGCTGCGTGAGCTTCACTTCCCGTTTCCCTTACTTCTTCTACCACTTTCTCAAAAGGAACAGATCGCTTTATGTCCACTGTGAGCAGGGCTTTCCCCTTTGACCAAATCAGAGCCTCTTCCAAAGTAGGGACTTTGAATTCGGTGAGCTTTCCCTCATTATCTTCCAGAAACAACGTTTGGATGTAGTCATAAGTAACTTCATTCACTTTCCCCGTTCCGTTGGTCGTCCGGTCCAAATCATCGTCATGCATCAGGACTAAAACGGAGTCCTGTGTCATAGCTACATCCAATTCAATAATGGCAGGCGTGTATTTGAGGACATTCTCGAAGGTCTCGATCGCATTTTCAGGAAAGCCAGGATAAGGTCCACCTCGGTGAGCAGAGACTAGCGGGATTCGATCAGAGGTCCAGGTATAAAAATTCCGGGTGTCATTTAGGCTTTCGACTTTAATGTGATGCCTTTCGGTAATGGAGGAATTCGGCTGATTTACTGCTTCACTTTGGTCCGAAGGAGAGCTTCCACATCCCAGTAGAATTAAGGCGAAAATACCTAACCAGTTTGTTCTAATCTTCATTCTATTTATTGTCCTTTTTGAAAATAAAATCCAATCCACTCTTACGCTTCTCAAAGACATCCTCCATGTCCTTCAATTCAAGATTGAGTGCTTTGGTGGAAATCTGAATTTCTATCAGGCTTAATCCAAGCGAAATCAACAAGGATCCCATACTTCCCACAAAAACCCAATTTGCTGCTGTTGTATATCCTTTGAAAAGAAAAAACATACAGATCACGCAAAGTAAAAAGCTGAAAATACCGAAGAGCTGCATGTTTTTAATCAGGGAAAGCCGTCGCCGCAAATTGTGTAATTGCTCCACGACCAGCTGCTCATCTGGGTTGTCTTTGAATTTCTTATGAAGTCCTCGGATCAAACTCGCTATCGCCAAAAAACGATTGGTAAAGGCCAACATGAGTAAGGTGATGGCTGAGAAAAGTAGAGCGGGTGTTGAGAGTTGCAGTTCCATTTATGAGTGGATAAATGTAATCAGGAATCGCTAAGTTCAAAAAAATCGGGGAATCGGCACGATTAAAATCATCATTAAACATAAATGAAAGAGCCCGCTTTAATAAAACGGGCTCTTGAAAATTTTTCTATTGATTAGGCTACTTCTCCCAAGACGACCAACTTTTCAAGAGTAGGACTTTCAGATCCTCCTTTTGGTTCGATAGTGATGGCAAAGGCACCCGCTTCTGCTACTGCATTCATCTGCTGTAAGCTGAATGGCTGTGAAGGATCCACGATTCCGATTCCTACCGGACCATCAGGGCCGATTGCCCAAAGCTGGTAGTCAAAAGAAGCGCTGAGTGAGTTTAACCTGTTGACTGCGATGAAGACTTCTTGCTGAGATTCATCCCAAAAGACATCCACCTTGGCATCTTTTTGCATGTCAAAGCTTTCTCCGACCATTTCGATACGTCTGAAATCACCTGCAACCAAGCGGTCTAAACGAGAATCGGTTTGCTCAAACTCTTGCTTTACCTGGTTCAGATTGTCTGCCAAAACGGCCTGTTCTTGTTGCAAGGCGACAAACTTCTGATCAGTTTCATAGAATTTTCCGGCAAAATAAATTGCCGCCGCACTGGCCAATACCGCCACCAGTGAAGCCGCCACAGCAAAAGGTTTCCATGGAGTCATTTTGACTGTTTTGGTTTCCTTAGGAGCTGCCGTTGGAGTGGGAATTTTCTTTTCTTGAAGATCTTCCTCAAGAGTGGCGAAGATTTTTTCTTTCGTCTGGATGGAAGGCTCGACTCCCGTCAGTTCATCCAAAGAAAACATAGCCTCCTCCAAGGAATCTAATTCCTGCTGAATCTTAGGGTGGGCTTTAGCCATAGCGATGACTTCCTCCCGCTCACGCTCGTTCAGCTCTCCGAGAAGGAAGAGCTCCAGCTTGCCTGATTCGATATATTCTTGGATGTTCACGCTAAATTCTTTCAATATTCTTTTTTAAAACCTGAAGGGCTGCCCGTAGCCTGGATTTGACTGTTCCTAAGGGTATGTCAAACTCCTCTGCAATCTCCGAGTGGGTATATCCCTGAAAGTAAATATACTCAATGATGAACTTTTGGTCTGTGTTGAGTTGATCCATCAGTTCCTTCACACCGATACCATCTATTTTCTCCTGGGTCTGAGCACCTCCTTCGAGACCATATACGAAGTCATCAATAGTATTGGTCTTACTGGATTGAGAGATTTCTTTGGATCGCAATTTATCAATAGCCGAGTTTCTGCAGATGTTTGCCATCCAGGTATAAAGTCGCCCTTTCGACTCGTCGTATGAATCGATTTTTTTGGTGATTTTTACAAAGGCATCATGAAAGACTTCCTCTGCCAAATCCCGATCACTGATGATGCGAAGGATTACTCCAAAAAGGGCTCGTGAATATTTCTCATATAAATACTCTACCGTCTTGCGGTCTCTTTCGCGTAATCCCTGTATTAGTTCCTTTTCCTCCAAAATAATTGTCAATGAATATGAGAAAAATAAAACACCGGACCAATTGTTTCGATCCGGTGTAATTTTGCTAAAACTTTTTTAGAGGTGAATCACTTCATCGTATGCTGCTGCTGCGGCTTCCATCACCGCTTCAGACATAGTTGGGTGAGGGTGAACTGTTTTGATCAGTTCATGTCCTGTAGTTTCCAGCTTACGGATTGCGACGATTTCAGCGATCATTTCGGTCACATTGGCTCCGATCATGTGTGCGCCTAGAAGCTCACCATATTTTTTGTCGAATACCAATTTTACAAATCCGTCTTTTGCGCCAGCTGCTGAAGCCTTACCGGAGGCAGAGAATGGGAACTTACCCACTCGCACTTCGTAGCCTGCTTCTTTCGCCTTGGCTTCTGTATAACCAACGGAAGCAATCTCAGGAGAGCAATAAGTACAGCCAGGGATGTTGTTGTAGTCCAAAGCCTCAGGATGATGGCCTGCAATCTTTTCTACACAAATAATTCCTTCGGCAGAAGCTACGTGAGCCAGTGCAGGTCCGGAAACTACATCACCGATGGCATAGTAGCCAGGCATGTTGGTTTTGTAATATTCGTCAACTTTGATTTTGCCTTTGTCTACTAGAATACCTACATCTTCCAGACCGACATTTTCTAGGTTGGAAACTACTCCAGCTGCAGAAAGCACCACATCACATTCTAGCGTTTCCTCGCCTTTGGCAGTTTTAACTTTTACCTTACATCCTGCACCCTTCGTATCCACGCCAGTTACCTCGGAGGAAGTCATGATTTTCATTCCAGCTTTCTTGTAGATTTTTTCCAAAGCCTTAGAAACTTCTACGTCTTCTACAGGGACGATTCGGTCCATGTATTCTACAATCGTCACCTCGGTTCCGATCGAATTGTAGAAATATGCAAATTCAACTCCGATCGCTCCTGAACCCACGACAACCATTTTCTTAGGCTGCTTTTCTAGAGTCATAGCCTTTCGGTAGCCGATGATCTTCTTGCCATCTTGAGGCATAGAAGGTAATTCTCTAGATCGAGCACCTGTAGCAATGATGATATGGTCTGCTGCATAAACGGTCTTTTTACCACCCTTGTCTGCTACTTCGACCTTCTTACCAGGTTGGATTTTGCCCCAGCCAGCAATCACTTCAATTTTATTTTTCTTCATCAAAAACTGCACACCCTTACTCATGCCGTCGGCTACGTTTCGGCTACGCTTAACCATACCTGTGAAATCGGCCGAAGCATCTTTGACGCTGATTCCATAGTCATTGGCGTGATTGATGTATTCGAATACCTGCGCACTCTTCAAAAGGGCCTTGGTAGGGATACAACCCCAGTTGAGGCAGATTCCACCTAGCTCCTCAGCTTCTATGATAGCAGTTTTCAGTCCGAGTTGGGATGCACGAATGGCAGCCACATAGCCTCCCGGTCCGCTTCCCAATACGATCAGATCAAATTTTGATGAAGACATATTTTCTTGAGTTTGTTACGATTTTGAAACTATGCAAAAATAGGCCTTTTGGTTTCAGAAAAAAATCTACTCAAAAGGTTGAAAACGCTATTAAATCCGCCTCTAGGGCCTCGGAAAGTCAATTTTCGAAAATTCCTTTCGTTAAAGTGGTTATTTACAGTTGATTAATTTTGTCTGAGTAGATATTTGCTTGTTTTTCAGGGTTTAAAAATGAAGGAGGTCGATTTGCTTGGTTCAGGGAAGGATTACTACTGGCTTTTTTTATATTTTTGACCAATCAAAAAATAGAATTTATGGGATTACTTTCAGGAAAGACTGCATTGATCACCGGTGCCTCCAAAGGAATCGGAAGAGCCATTGCCATCAAATATGCCCAAGAAGGGGCAAATGTCGCATTCACTTATCTTTCTTCAGTCGAAAAAGGTCAAGCTTTGGAAGCTGAACTGGCTGAATTTGGGATCAAAGCCAAAGGATATCGTTCCGATGCTTCTGATTTCAAAGCTGCTGAAGATTTGGTAAATATTGTTGTGGCAGATTTTGGGTCTTTGGACATCTTGATCAATAATGCTGGAATCACCCGAGACAATCTTTTAATGCGAATGACTGAGGAATCTTGGGATGAAATCATGAATGTCAACCTGAAGTCTTGCTTCAATACGGTGAAAGCCGCTACACGAACCATGATGAAAGCCAAGTCCGGTTCTATCATCAACATGACCTCTGTAGTCGGGGCCAAAGGAAATGCAGGTCAGGCCAATTATGCAGCTTCCAAGGCTGGAATTATTGGTTTTACTAAGTCAGTAGCTTTAGAATTGGGTTCAAGGAATATCCGTTGTAATGCCATAGCACCTGGATTTATCGAGACTGAAATGACAGACGTTTTGGATGAAAAAACCGTGCAAGGCTGGAGAGATGCCATCCCAATGAAGCGAGGAGGCAAGCCAGAAGAGATTGCTGATGCTTGCGTATTCTTAGGTTCGGATATGAGTACATATATCTCCGGACAAGTGCTTCATGTGAATGGAGCGATGTATACCTAAGTAAGAAATACGAAATTAGAAATACGAGCGGCTGGAGGGATTCAGCCGTTTTTTTTATTGAATTTGATTGAGAAATATTTTTATACCCCATCAAAGAATTGCACTATTTAAACTTTAAATATTTTCCTGATTTTCGTTTCAACGTCTTCCATCTTGATAATTGGAAATATTCCTAATTCTCTCAAAATAAGATTCTTGGGTAAAGACACTATTTTGTGAAGTTTAAGAACAGATGGAACTATTAATCCAGTTTTTTGCCACTCAACCTCTGCTGGTTTTATTTCGAGCTCTGTTTCTTCAATTTGGTCACTGATTTTGCTCGAAATAAAGGCCACAATGATGTGTTCAAATTTTCCAATGGGTTCTGAAAGGCACAATGCAGGACGGACCTTCTTGGTTGAAAAATCTTCAAAGGGGAAAGGGACTAAAACAACTTTTCCTCTAATTTTTGAAGGGCTTCCCGTCTTTGATCGAATAGACATTTTCTTCAGGTTCGTTTAAAAAGTCAAGAGAAGGATTGTTAGAAATGAATTTCAGGTAATTCTTTTCATCCAACTCATCCTCTTCTGATAGAATCAAAACCCTTACTGAGACGCCCCCTTTCAATCCTGTTGGTTCGAGGGAAATACTACCGTCGGAATTGGTAACAGTCTTAATTTCAATTGTTTTCATAACTGTAAAAATACAAAAAAGCCCTTGAAATTCCCGAGGTTTTAGAAACTCCAAAGGTCAATTCGAGAATTTGCTCAAATCAATTTTATAAAGCTCATACTCATCTTCTGATTTTTGCTCTGGTTTTGGGATGAAAACTCCTCTTGGAGTAGCTATTAAATTTCCAATAGTTTGTCCTATGTCGTAAATAATTTCCAATTCAGCCTTTAATTCCCACTTTGAATTATATACTAGCATCAAATAAGTATTCTTATTTAATCCTTGACGTAACCTAATGTCAGTAACTTCTGGGCGACTTTCCTCAGTTTTTACTTTCACCATTCTTAAGTATAATTCATTTATGGGATCATAAGCCAAATCTGTATTTGCGGCAGATTTTGGGTTTGATCTCCAAGATCTATTCCTGCCATTTTTTTCATAAATACCTGGCAAATAATCAAATCTAGACAGGCTTGTTAACTTTAACTTTCGTACAACTTCACAATTTTTTATCTGAAATAGGGAGTCTGAAGGTGAAAACATTACATAAAACTCATCATTTATTGGGTTATGAACGGAAATTAAATTTGCTGCTGAGCTGCTATTTGAAAATTCTTCCCCAAGACCTGATGAAAAATCGGAAGTACAAATCCAGCCGTCTCTTAGGTCAAATTCAGCTATCCAATTTCCAAAGTTTACATCTACATAATTCTCTGCAAAAGGGTTTGTTGGATTGTTAACTAGTTGGAAATGACCCTCCTCAATTTTTCTAAAATTATCCTTTTTATCAGACATTTGAATCATAGGTAGCTCATCATAAGCCGACCAATCCAAGTTTATTTCTGCTCTCTGATCACCATCAATATACATCTTTACATTGCCCGTTGAGCTAATTGCAACAAATTCGCTGTTATCGAATCCTTGAGAGGCTATATGGTATCCATTGAGTGAAATTGGGCCTTCATCAGGAATAGTAAAAGAATGATTTTTTTCACCATTTGAGGCACTAAAAAGGGAGTAGCCCTTCTCATCTTTCGAAAGGAAAAAATGCTCCTCATTATAGGTAATTTGTTTTTGTAGGTTGATTCGCTTAGTAGTTGAGTCTTTCTTGAGAATAAACTCGTCCACTACGAAATCCTCTAGTTTGCCTTGAAAAATTTTATTGCTGTCTACTTCTCCGCACGAAAAAAATCCCAAGATCAGAAGTCCAAATAATATCTTTTTCATAGTTCTCCTATTTTTCAATTGGAAAACTAAAAGAAATATCTTCATAAAAAAATAAAAGGCCCGATCCCGATTTTATCGGAACCGAGGTCCTTTTAAACCTTTGAGGTCTTTGAGACCTCGAGGGGTTTAGAAATTTGATTGATTTGTCTCAATTAGACCTTCGGGGTTTTCAAAACCCCAAAGGTCAATTAGTCTTTCCCCAAAAACGGATATCGGTAGTCCTTTGGAGATACAAAGGTTTCCTTGATGGTACGAGGAGACACCCAACGAAGCAAATTGATCATCGAACCAGCCTTGTCATTGGTACCGGATGCTCTTGCTCCACCAAATGGCTGCTGTCCGACTACGGCCCCTGTTGGCTTATCGTTGATATAGAAGTTGCCGGCTGCGTTTCTTAGCTTTTGCGTAGCCAATTCGATCGCATAGCGGTCTTGAGAGAATACAGCACCTGTCAAAGCATACGGAGAAGTCTGATCCACTAATTCCAATACAGTTTCGAAATGCTCCGAATTGTAAACATAAATGGTCAAAACCGGACCGAAAATCTCTTCACACATCGTCGTGTACATCGGATCCTGAGTTAGGATGACAGTAGGCTCGATAAAGTAGCCTTTAGACTTATCATAGTTTCCACCTGCGATGATTTCAACACCATCAGCTGCTTTTGCATTGTCGATGTACTTAGCGATTTTGTCAAAAGCCTTCTCATCGATGACTGCATTGATGAAATTGGTGAAGTCTTCCGTACCACCCATTTTCAGCGTGCTCAGATCTTCGAGCATGTATTTTTTTACATCTTCCCATAGATTAGATGGAATGTAAGCACGCGAAGCGGCAGAGCATTTTTGGCCTTGGTACTCGAAAGCCCCTCTCACCAATCCGACTGCCACTGCTTTTGCATCGGCAGATTTATGAGCCAAGACAAAGTCTTTTCCTCCTGTCTCGCCCACGATTCTAGGGTAAGATTTATAGAGCTTGATGTTTTCTCCGATAGTTTTCCAGATGTGCTGGAATACGCCGGTAGAACCTGTAAAGTGAATTCCCGCAAAGTCCGGATGCTTGAAAATCACCTCTCCAGCTGTTGGGCCGTCTACATATATCAAGTTGATCACGCCATCAGGCACGCCTGCTTCCTTGAAAACCTCCATCAATACATTCGCTGAGTAAATCTGCGTGTAGGCGGGCTTCCAAACGATGGTATTTCCCATCATGGCTGCAGAAGTAGGTAGATTCCCAGCAATGGCTGTAAAGTTGAAGGGAGTCAAAGCAAAAACAAAGCCTTCCAAAGGACGCTGTTCTACTCTATTCCAAACGCCATTTCCAGATACTGGTGGCTGCTGGGAATAGATTTCAGTCATGTATTTTACATTGAATCTCAAAAAGTCGATGAATTCACAGGCGGAGTCAATTTCAGCCTGCATGGCATTTTTCGACTGACCCAGCATGGTGGCTGCATTGATTTTGGCGCGGTAAGGACCTGCCAAAAGGTCTGCTGCTTTGAGGAAAATAGCTGCTCGCTGTTCCCATTCCAGGTTTTCCCATGCCTCTTTGGCTCCCAAAGCGGCATTGATCGCCTGCTCTACATGGGAAGCATCTCCTTCATGAAAGTGGCCTAATACTTTCTGATGATCATGTGGAGGAGACATTGGGCGGGTTTTGCCAGTGCGGACTTCCTCGCTTCCGATATACATTGGGACGTCAATTTCTTGAGCCCGTAATTCGCTCAACATCGCCTGCAATTCTTTTCGCTCAGGACTTCCCGGAGCGTAGGACTTTACCGGCTCATTGACGGGAGTGGGGACATTGAAAAATCCTTTTAACATACTATTTGGAGTTTATGTGATTCTGATGCGCCAAAGATAAGCTTTCCCGTCAAAACGGGCCGTGATTTTACTTACAAAAGCTGCTCAAGCTCTCGCAAATGTCTGATCTCGTAAGTAGGGGTGAGGGCTATGCTTTTTCCCTCAGGATTGAAATAAACCTGATCGATCTGAGCCTGCTGAGCACCTAAGATGTCCGAATTGGGATTGTCACCAATCATCAGGCAATGTTCAGGGTGTGTTTTCAGCTCAGTCAATGCATATTCAAAGATTCGAACATCTGGCTTTTTATGTCCTGTGGTCTCTGAGGTCACCACCAACTCGAAAAACACATCCAAACCCGAGGATTTCATCTTTTTCGCTTGGGATTCATTAAATCCATTGGTGATGACATGGACTCGATATTTTTCTTTTAGGTAGGTTAAAATCTCCTTCGAATAGGGGAAAACATGTGGCTTGCTTGAAGTCCGGTGCATAAAGTCCTCTTCAAATTCTAGGGGGATCGCATCCACTCGGCCTCCTGCATGGGAAAAAATCATCGGAAAACGTTCCTTACGAAGATTGATTTTATCGATTTTCCCAATATTGTACCAGTCCCAGAGTTTGAAATTGACAGCATGAAAAGCCTCAAAAAACTTTTCGAATGTAGGGATGCCCAATTCCTTTAAGGCGTAGATTTCATAAAGTTCTTGCAGGGATTCACTGACATTTCGATCATAGTCCCAAAGCGTATGATCTAAGTCGAAGAAGAGGTGTTGGTAAGTTTTCAAGGAAAATTATCGTCTGTATTGGTTGTTTTGAATTTTATTGATCGCCAGCTCACGATTGGATTTGAGGATTTCAAAGGTCTCCTGATCTTTTAGCAAGTTGGGGTCCTTTTGAATAAACTTAAAAATCTGCTGAATGATTTCGAGGTATTCTTCCAGGATGTAATAAAATACCCATTGATCTACACGCCGACTACCGAGAAGTCCAGCATTTTTCAGCCCGATGAGATGACGACTGGTTTTGGTCTGGGTAAAATCCAGAATCAACTCCAAATCAGAGATACTCAGCTCCTTATTTAAAAGCAACAAATGAATGATACGGACTCTCGCTTCCTCACTTAACGCTTTAAAAATTCGCAATCCATAATTTAAACTTATATTTTTGAGTCTCATTTGAGCAATTTTAACAGCGATTTGCTGGTGAAATTAAAAAATCAACCGAACTTTCAGGAGTTGTGCGTTTCATTTGGCAACTTTCGTCCATCAATTTGGTTTCTTTATTTGTGAAAAAGCTACTTCTACCTTCTTTTCTTATCATTTGTTTCTCGCTTTTGGCTAGTGGATGGGCTCATGCCCAAGATCAACGCGAGCGAAAGGTAGTCCAACTCTCCGGTATCATCCTAAATGCTGATAGCACAGATGCCGTTCCTGGAGTAAATATTTATGTTCCTAAGAAAGGACGAGGAACGAGTAGTGGTCGCTTTGGATATTTTTCAATGCCTGTTTTGGAAGGCGATAGTGTGGTGTTCAGCTTTATTGGTTTGAAAAGACAGACTTATAAGGTTCCGGAGAATATGGACGATGACCGGATTAGCTTGATCTTGACGATGGAATTGGATGAGATCGCTTTGGAGGAAATAGAAGTTATGCCATACCCTTCGGAAAAAGAATTCAAAGAGGCAGTTTTGGCAATGTCTGTGGTAGATCCAATGACCATTAGTGGCTCAAATATGAGCCCAGAGATGCTTTTACGAGCTGCTGAAATGATGCCAGCTTCCGGGAATGAGAATTTCCGCTACTTCCAACAAGGCCTGATGCAACAGAATCAGGATCTCTACGGGCCAAGGCCATTGCGTCTCCTAGATCCATTTGCTTGGGCTCAATTCATTCGGTCGATTAAGCGGGGTGATTTAAAGCGGCGGGATTAGGAGTCTCCTGCAAAGAAAGCAAAGAAAAAAAGTTTTCTAATAAGGAGCTTTTAACTTGAATCTTTTAGGCCATTGACAACCCGTACAATTCCATTAACAAACTTAGCCTCATTAAAATTTATAAGTAGCCCCGGCTTTAAAGCCAGTACTTTTAAATAGGTTTTCAATTGCTTTGGATGAACTGGAAGAACTTTTTCTACTGATTTAAGCTCGATAAGTACTTTTCTTTCGATCAGCATATCTGCGCGAAAACCAGTTCCTATTTCTTTACCTTTCCAAAATACTGGTATTGGAACTTGAGTCTCTATTTTCAAGCCTTTGATTTTAAAACTAATCTTTGCTCCTTCAACCTTTGCGGGAGGATTCAAGCATCAGTCTATGTCGGGTAGCACCCAATTTTCCAGAATACTAGGGATTTTCATCATTTGCTCGATGTCGGCTACAGTTCGGGGGGCGTCTTTAGAAAGATTCTCAGGACCTGACTGAGTGACTAGGATGTCGTCCTCGATTCTTACAGCAATTCCCCACCACTTAGGATCACAATCGCTGCCTTCAGGAATGTAGATGCCCGGCTCAACGGTCAGAACTACCCCTTCTTTCAGGGCTCCATATCCTCCTCGATCATGCACGTCCAAGCCCAAATGGTGACTGGTTCCATGGGGAAAATAGTTGTGACGCTCACCCTTTTCGATAATGCCCAGTTCGGCAAGTCCCTCGTTGATGATATTTCGGGTCACTTGGCCGATTTCAGAAAAGTCCACTCCAGGCTTGCAGAGGGCTATTCCTTCCTCTTGGGATTTTAGGACGAGTTCGTAGATAGCTTTTTCTTCTGGGGTGAAAGTCCCGTTGACAGGGATGGTACGGGTGACATCAGCGGTATAGCCACGCCATTCAGCTCCTAGGTCCATCAGAATCAAGCGCTCACTCATATGCTTCATGTCATTGTCAATGTAATGCAGAATGCAACCATTATTTCCTGCACCCACAATAGACGGATAGCCGATTCCTTCTGCACCATAGCGCTTGTAGATAAATTCATGGATTCCCTGAACTTCACGCTCTGACATGCCAGGCTTGGCAGCTTTCATTACCTCGATTTGGCCAATAGCTGAGATTTTAACCGCTTTGCGGAGCAAGGCAATTTCCTCGGCTGTTTTGACTTCTCTTAGGACATCCATCATCTGGGATAAGGCAAAAAGGTCTGTTTTGCTTGCCGGGATCTTGGATTTTACTTCCATTCTTTTTTCAGGGCTGTCTGCCTCGACAAAATTTCGAAGGATTTCATCATTTTCCACTTCCGGATAGCGTTGGCGGTAGCGACCGATGATTTGCGCTACATTGGCGGAATTTTCGATATCTGTTGCTCGTATCAAATCATACATCTGAAGGGAAACAGGGCTCTTGTCGCTCGGGTAGTTTGCATTTTTTTTAAAATCAGCAATCATGCGTCGCAAGGGTGCATTGGCACTGCTTCCCTCTATTTCAGCGCCTAAATCCATGGATAAAATTTTGTCAAAATCTCCGGCATTTAGCACCGGCTTTTTCCCGAAGTCATCAAAAAGAAATACCGTCTGAAAGCCTAAGATCTCCTGCACGCCCTCCGTTCCCAAACGTTTTCCGTTCCACATTTCTGACCTTGGGTCTCTCGGCTGGACATAAATGATCTCATCGGTTTCCATGCCGTCGATCATGCGCTTTTCGGAGAAAATAATCAAAGCTGAGTTTGGCTCACGAAACCCTGTCAGGTAATAAAAATCGGTATTGGGGTGATAAATAAAGTCAACATCGTTGGATCGATTCTTCACCGGGTTATTGAAGAGGATTGCCATGCTATTTGCGGGCATAAGCTCTCGCAAAGCATCTCTCCGCTGTCGGTGCCATTCGGCGCTTAGCCCGTCATCAAAGTATGACTGTGCAATTGAAATTTGAGAGATAAAAAGGATTAAAAAGGAGAGAAGGAATCTGTTCATAATTTCGTCATCTAGTTCTCCTAAGATGTAGGCTTTTGTCCATTTAACAAAGTGTTAATATGCAGATGCATCTATATCCTTATCTTTGTGGCGTTAAAAAACCCAAAAGAATGAAAATCATCTCCAAATTCTTTCTCACGTTCTTCCTATTTGTCTCTTTAGGAGCTTTTGCGCAGCAATCGGCCGAAAAGCCAAAATTGATCGTAGGAATCATCGTCGACCAAATGCGTCAAGAATATCTTTATCGCTTTTCTGACAGATATTCTGAAGGCGGATTTAAGCGACTGATGAAGGAAGGGTTTATGATGAAAAATGGGCATTATAATTATATCCCAACTTACACCGGTCCGGGCCATGCTTCTGTTTACACGGGCACCACTCCGGCTACTCATGGAATTATAGCCAATAACTGGTATTCGAAATCGCTTAAGCGATCGGTGTATTGTGCAGAAGATACCACGGTTTACAATATTGGAGGCACGCCGCGTGCAGGACAAATCAGTCCAAGAAACTTACTCAGTACAACCATAACAGACGAGTTGCGGCTTGCAAACAACAAGCGCTCAAAGGTGGTGGGGATCGCCATCAAAGACCGTGGAGCCAGTATGCCTGCTGGCCATCTGGGAGATGCTTACTGGTTTGATAGTGAGTCAGGAGAGTTTATGACTTCTTCTTACTATGGAGATAAATTGCCAAACTGGGTTCAGAAATTCAATGAGCAAAAGCAGGTGCAAAAGTATCTTCAGATGACTTGGGAGCCCCTTTTTCCATCAAACACCTATGTGAATAGCATTGATGATGATAATAACTTTGAGCAACCTTTCATCGGAAAGGATGCCCCTGTTTTTCCTTACGATCTCTCAAAACTGAATGAAAATAATGGAGGAGCAGGTATGATTTCTTCGACTCCTTTTGGAAATAGCTTGACCTTTGATTTTGCCTATGCGGCGATCGAAGGAGAGAAGCTTGGAAAAGGGGAAGAAACCGATTTTCTGGCGGTTAGTTTTTCATCTCCAGACTACATCGGTCACCGCTTTGGCCCATCCTCGATGGAGCTGGAGGATAATTATCTAAGACTTGATCGAGAAATGGAAAAATTTCTCAACTTTTTGGATCAAGAGTACGGCAAGGGTAACTACCTGATTTTTCTGTCTGCTGATCATGGGGTAGCTGAGATTGCCACTCACATGGAAAGCGAAAATATCTTTGCTGGGAATGTGAATGTTGGCTATATCCGAAGTCAGCTGATGGGCTACAGCAACTACGTATATGGTGAAGGTGACTGGATCGAAAACGTGTCAAATGATCAGGTCTTTTTGAATCATAAATTGATCCAAGAGAAGGAAATTGATCTGGATGACATGCAGGAGGACTTGGCCAACTTCCTTCTACGATTCCGAGGAATCAAGGAAGTATATACGGCTCACACCATGCGAAGCACCGAGTTTGGATCCGGGAGAGCAAAGCTTTTGCAGATGGGATATAATCATAAATCTTCAGGGGATTTGCTACTGATCTTGGAGCCGGGTTGGTTGACAGGAGGTCCTAGAGGGACATCTCATGGCACGGGATACACTTATGACACCCATGTTCCGATTCTTTTTTATGGTTGGAATGTGCCTGCAGGATCGAGCACCCGCTATGCAACTATCACGGATATCGCCCCCACGCTTTCCATGCTTCTCAATATTCGGCTTCCAAATGGCGCAACAGGCCAGCCAATTCATGAGATATTTGAATGAGGGGAGATTTGTACTGTCTGAATATGATTTTCTGAAATGATGACAGATACCATAATTTTTCTATTTATCTGGCGGGAAGCTGGAAGTAGGAAGAGTGGAGCTGGCATAATCTGAACCTCTAGGCTTATTCTAGTAATTAGGATTTTAACGCTGGCAGTCTAGCCAATGTTCAGAAAGTTGATTAATTGGGTCAAAAGCAATCATTCGATTTAACTCAGGCTTCTGGGTGATTAATGTCATATTTTCTCTGCCGATTTGGGCTTAAAATTGAGTTCATTAATCCCAATGAGTTATGAGCGCTACGCATATATCCAAAGCCAGTATTCTTCATGCTTGCCAGATCAAGCAGGAGTTGACTATTTCAGATTTTGAAAAGGAAGTAAAAAATATCCGACAGAATCTTACGGACCATGATGAAATTGCCAGTCAAGCGCATCGTGGAAGCGGTGGTCAAAATGAAATGTTGGTTCGTTTAGAGCACGAATTGAGTTTCCTCAAAAAAGAATTGGAGACGCTGAATAATTTGGATCCAAATGAGGCCAAAACCCAAGTTGAACACGGCGCTGTCGTCGTAACAGATCAACGGACCTTCTTTATTTCCACTTCAATCGAACAAGTGGAGGTGAATGATAAGTCAATCTTTGGGATTTCGGTGAAGGCACCCATTTTCAAAGTAATGGAAGGCAAAAAAGCTGGGGAAAGCTTTGAATTTAATGGGATTCGCTACCAGATAGAATCAATTTACTAGCAGAGCATTCTTATCGAGTCAAAGGGAATCCTTGCTGATACCAAGCTTGGATTCCTCCTTGGAGGTGATGCACATTGGTAAAACCCTCATTCACCAGCATTTCTGCAGCGTCCCTACTTCGGGCACCGACTGCACAGTAAATAAAAATTTGGCTATCCTTAGGAAGCTCCAAAACCTTGCTTTTGAAATCCGGCCTGTAATAATCCATTTCTATCGCACCTTCAATTTTTCCCTGAGCGATTTCCTGAGGAGTTCGGACGTCTATGATTTTACCTGATGGACTCAATTCGCTAAACTGCTTAGGGTCTAAATTGATGACCTGGTTGTCTGTTTTTGTAGTGCCAGTGCCACAGGCAGAAATCAGGAGAATTGAGAAAAGGAATATCCATCTTAGATTTTTCATGTGATTATAATTTGTTTTTAAAAAGCCACATGGAATCTCGCATGGTTTCCCCGGTTCATCGGGGCATACAAGTGTGCGGCGGGTCAGTCATGCCTGTCTTCTTCAAGCATGCTCGATTTCATAAGCATTTATTTTATTCTGAGCTGATTCAAAGCAGCAAAGTTTTTTCAAAATTAGGATATTGGACCTTCGATATTTTGTGAGAAAAATTACAAAACCTAAAAGTGAATAATAAATGGCTTTGAAAAAGCTCCTCCCTTTGCTTTATTTTTTCAAACGACAGGTTTCAAACTCCAAGCTATGGTTGAGCATTCGGCTTGGTCTTGTGAAAAAGGCAAAGATTCAACCCTACTTAGGATTTGGGAGTGGAAGGGAAATCTATCTCGCAGGACGGGTTTTGGAGGATAAGGGGATTGCACCTGCGAATGAGGAGGATGGCTTCAAAGAAAACTTCCGATCCATGCGAAAGCGGTTTTTGACCGTGATTTTTCCGGGTTTGGATATTCGATTAGTTTGGGGTGAAGAAGAATTTTTAGCCAAGACCGATGAAGAAGGGTATTTTGAATTCAGATTTTCTCCCATGAAAAAGCCTGAGTCAGGTTGGAATAGCCTAAGCCTTTCCCTTCCTAAGCCCCCAATCAGAAAGCAGGAGCAGGTAGAAGCGAGCGGATGGATTTATGTGCCATCCGAGAAAGCTGATTTTGGAATCATTTCGGATATAGATGACACCATAGTACCCACTGGGGCAACGAGGCTTTGGGATATGCTAAAAACCACTTTTGCCAATAATGCCCATACTAGGATTCCTTTTGCAGGGGTAGCTGCCCTGTACGATGCACTTCGAAAGGGTTCGGATGGAGAAGATAGCAATCCCATATTTTATGTTTCGAGCAGCCCTTGGAATCTCTATGATTTTCTTCAGGAGTTGATGGCGGTTCATCAGATTCCTAGAGGACCATTAATGCTGCGTGATTTGGGATTGTCAAGGGATCAGTTTATAGCAGGGAGCCATTGGGATCATAAATTGAAACAAGCCAAGCATATTTTATCCGCATATCCGGACTTACCCTTTATTTTAATTGGAGATAGCGGTCAGAAGGATCCTGAGATTTATTTGGAGATTTGTCGGGATTTCCCGGGTCGAATTCAAGGGGTGTATATCCGGGCAGTGGCTGATAGAGACCTCTCGAAGCTTCAAGGGGATTATAAAATTTTAGATGTACCTTTTCTTCTGATGAAAGATTCCCTAGATGCCAGCAGACATGATGCTGGGATGGGCTGGATATTGGAGGAAGATCAAAGGACAATTCTTCGACAAAAGCTACAGGATGAAGCGAGTTGAAAATCAGAAGTATGAATGTGTGGACCTTTAGAATGAAAAAAAATTCTTTTCCAATGCAGCTAGATGTTCATTTATAGATGCTTTCGGATTTTGAACCTCGGCGTTTATATCAGGCTGTAAAGTTTTCATTCTAAAGTGAACGAATATTTATTTTTAGAAATACATGATGAGCATGAAAGGAGGAAGAGATTGATAATTGATTTGATTCCATTAAAAAAGTGTTAAAAAAAATTGCATTTCAAACAGTGATTATTGCTAAAATATTTAATTGTCATCGGATAGCTAAAATTTATTTATAATAAAATGAATAAAAATTTGTTCGTTTGAAGTATTGTGACTAAGTTTTAAAATCATTTATTTAAGATTAATTTTTATGCACACACACACACACACGGCGCGAGTGATTTTCAGATTTCTCGCAAAGCTTTCAGAAAAAGCCTGAGACTGGGAGTATCTGGAATGCTTGCAGGATTGGTACTGGTTTCTTGCTCCGAGCTAGAAGATTCGCCACAGCAAATGAAAGAATTGGAACGAATTGCAAAAAAATCGCAGATCGACTTAAATGAGCCGGGTTTGACTTTTGCTGCTGCCTTGGCTACCGGACTGCAGGATGAAACGCTGAGAGGTTTTGTGTTTGACAAGACCCAAGAGCAGTTTGACGGAGATTTCAATTTTCTGTATTACACCGAAAAAAACACTCCAGTGGGAGGAGCCAACTCCAAATCAATCACTTTTGAGGAAGCCTTATTTGGAGAATCGAGTCGGTTTAAATTGAGTAATTCCTTTACAGATTTTGATCCCTTGATGCAAGTGGCCTTGCGGGGTGAGGATGAGGATTTATATAGCATAGAGTCCTTGGGAGCGGATGCTCCGGTATTTTACGTTTCCCCTGATCAGGATTTGGAGCAGAATCCCACCATACCGGTATTCTATCCTGATGGAAAAGTAGGTGAATGGGATATCAATCAAGTGCCGGAGGAGCCTGTATTGGTCGTAGGGCTCAACGAGCGACTGATCAAAGTGGAGCGAGGAGCGAATCAGAGGATCGCCTTATCTACCTGTCTGGGAGCTTCTGATCCCTATTTCAGTGATGGGATGAATGATTATTATTTTATCGATGACTACATGTGTGGAGGAGCTGCCGGAGGTGGTAATGGAACAGGAGGCTCAGGAGGTACTGGAACTGGGGGTACTACCGGGTGTGACAGAGATCAAAATAGTAACCCTGATATATTAGATAGAGCAAAATTTGAATCAATGTATTGGATGGATCAAGCTGAAGCTTGGTTGGATGGTAAACCAGAGGTGTATTTTATTCTTTTTACTGGAGGAAATTCAGGTAGTCTTGCTCAATTACCTCCCAAATCACTTCCACGAGTTGATAGAAGTAAGTGGAAAGACTGCGGGCTTTTTTCCTGTAATCCAGAATGGGTTTATAATATTAACCTAGAAATTTTTAATTGGGACTTACAGTTTCATGGTCAAGCTGTTAACATTCGCTTTTTTGAATATGATCCTGGAGACTCCGAGACTAGGAGCTTTAGTGTCTCGGTCAAAGATGCAGCAGGGAACTCACAAACTTTTACTAGTAGTACAACTTTGTCAAATAATGATTTTGATTTGCAAGGTTCACAAATAAACTATTGTGAAGACGTTACAGGAACAGATTTGAAAATTCATACAACTGGAAGGTTTAACTTTGGGATCAAAATAAATGAATAAAATCACAATAATACTAGCTGCCTGCCTCTTTTTAATCATGGGGCAGGCAGCCTTTTGCCAGAGTTTAAGGGTCGGGTTTGGACTAGTTGATGAGCGTGTTTCTAACGGTACCTTTATTCGGATCGATACGCTGACAATCTATGAACAAACTAATTATTCGACGTCTTATCCAATGCCTTTTATTAGGTTTGACTATCCTGTTTCAGATCGATTTTCAGGGAATATTGGATTCCAATTTTACAGTAGGGCGATTCCTTTAGCTGTGGAATATACGATGGATCGCTACCCAGATTTTAATCTAAGTAAGGGTGGGGGGACTGGAATGTATTTATTGGAATTCCCGATTGGGGGGAGCTATAAACTCATAGACAAGGGAGAATTTAATTTATCAATTGATCTATCTGCTGTACCTGTATGGGTAGTTCTTGATCCTATTCCGTTGGATGTGCCTATCGAAGGTGATTGGACACAAGAGATTCTCGATGTGTTGAATGCAGCTGAAACCATCCCAAGATCTTTTTATATGAACTATCAGTATGGGATTTCGATGGAATATAAGCGCTTTGGTCTTACCCTGTTTCGTGCGGTTAATATCAATCGATCGATTAGCAATGGATATACCCTCTATGGGCAGGAGTATAATTTCCCCAGAAGAACAAGATCGACTAGATTAGGATTGTATTATTCTTTTGGGTTGGAAAAGAAAAACAAAGAATAAATGGATAAAATCAAAGTTATTCTGGCTGCCTGCCTTTTTTTAATCATGGGGCAGGCAACTTTTTTTAAAGTTTCAGAAGAGAAATCACCACCATTAGCGATTATGTCTAGTAATTCTCAATGTTTCCCTTTAAAGCTAGGCTTCCTACTTTAAAGGACTTAGCTGTATATCTTCTACTTTTTGCTTTAGTATTTGCACCTTTGCAAAAGGAATCCCCACAAATTCATCATTAGCCCAGATAGGAAATAGATTTTTGTAAAAGGGGCTTTCGGGGTTTCCCGACTGTCCAGGATTGTTGATTCCGATGGTTTTTTCCCAGTCTTCGGTATCCACTACGATTCGAAAGGAAGCCCCGGAGGTGTTGTTGTCTCCATAGGCGTTGGCTCCGGGGGTAAAGCTGTAGCCTCCTCGGGGCAGCGTTTCGGTGTTGAGCTTGGCCTGCCATTCGGCATTGGCCACTTCGCCTAGGGGATGACGGATTTTGGCATGTTTGTAATCCGCCTGTCCATACTGCCAGTTGAATGGGTTTTTCCCAAGTTTTTCTTCCAAAGCTTCGATAGCTTCCTCGAAACTTGCCATCAATAATTGATTTCGGTTTTCTATCGGGTTTTGATTACAGATCCTAGTAGGATTGTCCATCCACTCCAGCACCCGAGTCAGCTGAATACTTCCCAGCCATGGCTTGACTTCATCAGGAATCATCAGTTCAGATACATTTTCACGAAGAATTCGCTCCCACATCACATAAACTCCCGCTTCCACTGAATTGGGAGCCAAAATGAAATTCCAATTTTGAAGCACCTGACTTAAAGAATCAGCTCGCTTAGTTTCAAAAGTTAGATTTTTCAGCAAAGGCACTAATCGTCTTGCCGGTAAAGCGAGGTAGTCATTTTGCAAAGCACCCAATTCCTCAAGGGTGAATTTTCTGTCTTGGCTCAGGACTTCCTTGATTCGCTCACCGCGAAAATCATCTGCCCATTCATAGCCCAGGGCATCCGGAAAGGGATAATCTGCTTCAGCTACATTTTGATTGGCTGTAGAAATAAAACCAGATTCGGGGTTTATGGAATGAGGTCGATCGGCGATGGGCAGGTAGTCATCCCATTCGAAGCGACCATCACCCATGGTGGCAACCAGTCCGGAAAAACCCCTTCGAATGGGGGCGATTCCCGTTGCCTGCCAGCCGATATCGCCTTTTTTATCGGCCCAAACCATGTTTTCCGCAGGAATATTATTGTAGGTACAGGCATCCCGAAATTCCTCCCAGGTCTTCGATTGATCCATTCGCAAGCTGGCAAGGTAGGGAGCCGAACCCGGTTCCAACCAAGCACATTCCACCGCCACTGCCTTATTTAAGTCCTCATCGATAAAGGTAATAGGGCCATGAATAGTATATAAATGCTCCACGATTCGGTCTTCACTACCTTTCACTTTGATCGTGTCTCGGATACTTTGCATGTCCAGCCATTCGCCTTGGAAACGATATTGTCTTGGGTTGTCGGGGTTGATATCATACACTCGCAAATCTTCATTGTCTGTTGAGAAAATCGTCAAGCCCCAAGCGCCATAGTCATTGTGCCCGATGGAAACGCCCGGAATGACTGGTTCTCCCGCTCCAATCACATTCCAACCCGGGGCATTCAGATGAACCCAATAGCGTAAAGAAGGAATGGCTTGTAAGCGATGGGGATCATTGGCCATCATGGGATAGCCACTGGCAGATTTTTCTCCCGAAATCACCCAATTATTACTCCCCTGTGCAAAAGCGTCTGATTCCATGGTGAATTCTAATTCCTCCTCTAGTAGGGCGGTGGCTTCTTCAAACTTCTCAGTATCCCTCCGGAATTCCCCTTTGAGATCTTCCGGACGAAATTCAACCCTTCTCCGAAAAGCTTGATAGGGAGTGAGAATATCCTTCATCAATAATTCTTCAGGGATACCCGGATCTAGCTCCAAAATGGGTTCATTAGGATGAAAAAAGTAAAGCTCTTTGGCTTTTTCAGGTCCAATCTGACTGACCACTCTGCTGATGTCCAACTCGTCTACGACATTTTCTAAAAGTCCTTGGTGTCTGGAAATTACCACCTCCCAAGTCCAAGGTTGAGGCTTTATACCGAGCATTTGAAATTCGATCGGAAGTGATTCAGGATTAGAGTTTGCTTCTTCGATGTAGGTATTGATACCAGCTACGAAAGCGTCAACAATCTCAACACCTCTTGGATGATAGTGCCGGAGTTCAGTCTCCTTATCTCCTCTAAACTTGAAGAGTCTGACACCTCGATCGCGTTCGAATTCCCTCTCTCCCAGAATCTCAGCTAATGTTCCTGTGGCCTGTCTCCTCCAAATCTCAAATTGAAATAAGCGATCTTTGGCAGCAAGATATCCCTGTGCAAAGAATAGGTCCTCTTCATTTTGGGCGAAAATGTGATTGATCCCATTTTGGTCGCGAATGACTTCCACAGGCTGATTAAGACCTTGGATTTCATTTCTTTTTTCTGTGCAAGAAAGAAAGATGGTGAGGGAAATGGTCCAAATAAGAAAGGAGATGCGAGCTATTTTCATGAAGTTGGAATTTGATAGAAAGTCGAGTTCAAAATACTGAATTCCAACTGCTTTTATATGGATGGAATAAAAACCAAAAAAGAACCCCGGAATTTCAGGGGCTCCTTTTCTAACTATCAATCAAAAAATACTACCTCTATGGGTGTTTTCAGCCTACCGAAATTGCCTTTTTGGCTTTTCCTTCGGCTAGTGCTTTTTTAGGAAGGACTAGTTTCAACAAACCCTTTTCGTATTTGGCATCAATGCTCTCTTCGGTGATATTTTCGGGAAGTACAAAAGACCTTCGAATACTTGAATACGAAAATTCCTTTCTTCGATAATCATCCTTTTCCTCTTCTTTTTCGTCCTTTTTCTCCGCAGAAATATTGAGAATGCCATCCTCCACTTCTATTTTGAAGTCCTTCTTTTCAAATCCCGGCGCCGATAATTCGATTTTGAATTCCTTTTCATTCTCGATTACATTGGCTGAGGGAACCTCCGCAGATTTGTCTGCGAACCACAATTTTTCATCCCAGTCGAAGGGATTCTCTGCGCCAAAGAAGTCCTGGACCATTTTGGGCCAAAAACCTCTATTTCGTTTTGCTAAAGTGCCCATGATTGAAATTGATTTTGTTGATTTAAATTTCGACCCTCTTCCTAAAATTTGGAATGACAAAAGTCAGGAAATCAGCTGATTGAGATCAAATTAAAAGAGGTGGTAATTAGAAGTGATTTTTGAAAGCAATCTTATAAATCTGTATTTTGGTTGAAAATTGAACTAAGAGATGACACATTTTTCCAGAAGAGAATCGATTAAAAAACTTGGATTGCTTTCAGGCATGACTTACCTGACCCCTTATGCATTGTCAGCCTGTGACGAACCCAAAAACTCAGAAAAGAAACTGGGCGTAGCCTTAGTCGGTTTGGGCTATTACAGTACCGATTTATTAGCGCCTGCTCTGGAAATCACAAAACATTGCTACCTGGCAGGTATCGTAACCGGGACTCCTGAAAAGGAGAAAATCTGGATGGACAAGTACGGGATACCAAAGGAGAATGTGTATAACTACGAGAACTTCGACTCCATCAAAGACAATCCTGATATCGATGTGATTTACGTGGTTTTGCCACCTTCCATGCACCGAGAGTATGTGGAGCGGGCCGCTGCAGCCAAAAAGCATGTTTGGTGTGAAAAGCCGATGGCGGTAACTGCCAATGAATGCCAATCCATGATCGACGCTTGTCAGGCAAATGGAGTCAGCCTATCTATTGGTTACCGCTGCCAGCACGAACCTAATACCCTAGAGTTTCAGCGAATAGTCAAGGAAGGGTTGCTAGGCTCAGTTCAGCGGGTAGAATGCGCTGCAGGCTATCGGGAAAACCGGACTAATCACTGGAAGCAAAAGCGAGAAATGGGAGGTGGAGTGATTTATGATATGGGGGTTTACTCCATTCAAGGAGCTCGATTGGGTAGCAATCTGGAACCCATTGCAGTCAAATCAGCCAAAGTCTGGACAGAAAGACCGGAAATCTACAAGGATGGTCTGGGAGAAATTGTGGAGGCCGAATTAGAATTTCCAAATGGGGTAAGCGCTTGGATTAAAACCAGCTTTGCAGAAAATGTCAATTTCCTCAATATTTATTGTGAAAATGGGACGATCGAAATGGCCCCCTTTCAGGCTTATGCTGGGAATCGCGGAAAAAGTCCACTTGGAGAAATCAATTTCCCATATCAAGTGCCTTGGCAACAAGCCAATCAAATGGACATGGATGCTCTCGCCATAATGAATAATCAGCCTATGAAGGTGCCTGGGGAGGAAGGAAAGCGTGATATCCGGATTGTGGAGGCGATTTTGGAATCCGCAGAGACAGGTAAGCGAGTGATGATTTAATTTTGATGCCTTGAATTGTCCAAGTCTAATTTCTCACCGGAATTCTGCTAAAGATCAGCTCTTGTCCATTTGTTTTTTTGATTATCATCTGATCTAATTTTAGACCATAGTACCACTGAACAAACTGGCATTGATCTTCAAAGCTTGCTGTTGGAATTCCATTGACTTCCAAGATTTCTTCTCCGATCTCAATTAATTCGTCCTCCGGACTAAGTCCAATCGATTTGCCGGAGATGAGCACCTTTCCATCCTGAAAATTCAAATCGAGATGGTTGGGATCTTTAAAGCGACCGGGATTTTCTTTAAGATTTAAATAATAGGCAGACTCAGAATTATTGATAATTGTCTGTTTGGTAAAATGAGAGAAAAAGCCGAGCCCGATTTTTTCCGTTGTAGGGTATTCAAAATTGGCAGGTATCCATGGAAAGTCAACATCTGCAATTTTCAGAGATTTCAAAAGAATACTAGTGGTTGGTGCGATGGTTTGACTCACTGCACCAGTACTTAGGCTGATATTTGGATTGTCTAGACCGAGTGATTTTTTGGAGGCCAAAAAGTCCTGAATGGTCGTTTTTCTATCCGAGAGATCCAGAACCCCAGTAAATCCAGTATCAATCAGGATATTTTCGTAAACATATCCTTCAAAAGAAAAATCAAGAAAGGGACGGTTGTTGAGGTATTTGACCGGAACTTTTAGGAAGTGACTTTCAACCGGAAATGGCTTTAGCGAAACATGAATTAGCTTTTCATCAAAATCAATCTTCCAATTGAGTTTTTCGATCACATTGGAGCCAAGTAGGTAATAGTCATGGCAAACCAGGTAAGGCATATCGAAAAGCAAGCTACTGACATTGGAAATCTTAAACCCTCCGATTTCTACTAAGTTGGTGTTAGCGGTCCGTACTTTTTTTCTATTCTTATTCGCATCGGTCAGAGTCATGGATTTTCTTTTTCTAGAAATCCCTCCTTTGTCGATAACATTTTTTCCCGCTAAGCCCATAGCAGCGCCGGTATCAAAGGCAAAATCTATTTCCTGACCATTCATTTTGCCTTTGAAAATGAGTAGGCGAGCATCCATGTGGAAGGGAATGGTAAAGACTGTATCCTCATTCGATTGAGCGCTGAGCTTTGTCCCAGAAAAGAGGAGAATAATAGTTAGGATCCGGAAAATGAGTGAACTCTTCTTCATTTTTTAAACATGTTGATCAATAAGGATTGAGTTTCCATCAGGGTCAAAAAGTAGGATGCTTGCAGGACCTGAACCATTTGGGTCGGCTTCCTGAGCTAATGGAATTCCGGATTCCTTCAGTGATTTTTGAATTTCCCGGATATCGTCGTAGTCACTTATTTCCTGAGCTTCCTGATTCCAACCAGGGTTGAAAGTGAGGATGTTTTTTTCGAACATTTCATGAAAAAGGCCAATCAAAGTCTGATCGTTTTTCATGATAAGGTAATTTTGTTCGTCGCCTCCGGCAAATACTTCAAATCCGAGTTTTTCATAGAACTCTTTGGACGCTTGAAGATTTTTGACAGAAAGACTTACGGAGAAAGCGCCTAATTTCATGATCTATAGTTTTAAAATTTCAAGAAATTACAAATTTTCAATCAAAATAAACAGTCTTTCCCTTCTCAGCGCTTTCCTTAGCTGCCTCCAAGATTTCCATTACCAAGAGATTATTTTCTAGGGAATAAAGATCAAAGTTCGGCAATTCTAGTTCCTCCCTGACAACGGCTTTTAACATCAGAAATGGGTCGGGGTAGGGAGGTGGGAGCTCGGGAAGATTAAATACTTGCTCTTGAAATCCATCGTAGCCTTCTGCCAATCGAGTCCTTAATTGATTGCGATTGTCTGCGTAAATCACCCCCTTTTCAGCATAGATTTCCATGTCCTTTCTACCGATGGGCCAGTTCCATGAAGCTTGGATAATCAATTGCTTATCAGGGTAATTGACGATGATGGTAGCATCATCCTCCACCTTGGGGTTGTTTTCAGGCTGAAGCTGCTGGGTGATGGCAGTAACAGAAATGGGGCGTTCCCCTCCTGTGAGCCAAGTCATCAGATTGGCTCCATAGCAACCAAAATCCATCAAGGCGCCTCCTCCATTCAATTTGGGGTCGGTCAACCAATCCAAAAATTCCGGGCCAACGCTGATCTTTTTTGGTCCTCGGTGACCATCTCTGACAATGATTTTTATTGCTTCGCCAAATTCTCCTGATTCCAAAATCTCTTTGGCTCGATGGTTAGTAGGATACCAACTCGTCTCGTAATTTGTCAGCAGGTGAATCCCATGTTTTATTGCCAAGGCTTCCATTTCGCGGGCATGAGCCAAACTGACGGCTAGTGGCTTTTCGACCATGACGTGGATTCCTCTTGGAGCTGCTTCTTGGACAATTTTTAGATGATCGAAGGTGTTTCCAAATGCGGTAATTGCTTCAGGCTTAGTCTTCTCTAGCATTTCTGCTAAGTCATCATAGACCAAGCTCATTGAGAAATCGAACTGATTGGCATATTTTTCTGCAAGCTCTCGGTTACTTTCTGCGATACCTACAATTTCATAATCGCCCCGATCCATAGAAGATAGAACCCAGCCTACATGTCCGTGGCTTAGGCCTCCTACCGCCAATCGAAGTTTTTCAGTTTGTGCCAACGCTATATAATTCATTCCAAAAAGGAAAAGATAAATGATTAGCTTTTTATTCACGGGTTTTTAGTTGTAAGTGTATTTAATGGAATCAATCTGCAAGCGGAGCCAGGTCCAGTCGCCTTCTGGTAGTTCCCAAGTTGCATTCATTTTGCTAGGGATTCGAATCCCCTCAAAATTCCGGTATTCTTCCACTTTCAAAATCCAGGGGAATCGTTTCGATTCTTCTTTGTTTTCATAAAATCGCAAAGCTTCGAAGCGAACAAAATCACCAGCTTCATTGAAATGAAAAGTTCCGCTACCACTAGTTTGATTTATCCTCAGAGTAGCTTCTGCAGTATTTTGATCAATTTCTTTCCAACTGATAGCCGGATGAAGGGCCAAGCTAGGCATCCAAACAAGTTCACCTAAAAACCGCTGTAGGCTTCCCTCATTGATTTTATCTCCGCTCTCGTCCACAATGGGGATGGCCACTCCAATACGAATAAGCATTTCGCCATTTCCATCTTTGAATTGATCTCTACCAAAAATTTTAATGCCGGGAATCATATCCATCTCTACTTGCCAGTGGAATCCAAGCGGGTCTAAGCTGCTCACTTGAAAAGCTTGGGCTTCTTTCCAATTCGTTTGATCCGGTTTCATTTTCATCTGGGCAGTTTGATGAATTTCAGCAGAGATCATGGGACTTTCCATCCGGTATCCTGAAGCCTTCAACCATTTTTGGATAGCAGGAGGTAGTTCTTCTATTTTTCTCAGATCAGGAATACTTCCCGATTCCTTAAATACAGTTTTTTCCGAGGTGATTTTTTTCTCCCAATTAGCCTGATAGATCATTTGTATTGCTACAAACAGGAGAATCAAATTGGCGATACTGCCGAATTTTGCATCCTGCCAGACTGTGAAAATGAGAACCTGCGAAAGGACTACAGCTGCGAGACCCAGGTAGCCAGCTAATGGTTTCCCTAAGAAAGAAGCTACTGCAAAGGCTAAGAAGAGCAAAGTCCCAATTAGCCAAAAAACTCCTTGAATTGTTGAAATAGGCTGAGTGAGTTGTTGGATTTCAGCCAATTTGAATGCCTTGAGAAAACCCATCAAATGGATTAAGCCATGCAGGCACGCAAAAAAAAGTAAGGCCGTTTTCATTTTTTTATGATTTGTGCTTGAGCTTCCTCCAATTTTGTAATTTTCTATCCATAATCAAATTTTGCGTAGCTTACTTCACGAAAATTATCCTCCTGAATCAGATGAAATCGACACGATTAAAATAATCAATAAACAGGCAGGTAAATGCCCCGATATTTCGGGGTTAATCGTCATCCCGAAAGCTTTCGGGACCATCAGACCATTGAAAATCAAAAATAAACTGATGAAAAATATCCCTTTCAAACTCTTGGCCTTAGGGCTGCTATTTGCAGCCTGTGATTCTCAAGAAACCTATCAATTTCAAGTTTCTGATCTAGAGCCTCATATAGACACCTTGTCATCGGATTATTTCGAAGGGCGAATGCCTTTCTCAGAAGGAGAAAAAAAGACAGTAGACTATCTCCTGCAGGAGTTTCAAGAAATTGGCCTCGAACCTGGTAATGGAGATTCATTCATTCAGGATGTTCCCTTGGTATCTATTCAGACTACGGCTTCACCAACTATGGAGATTTCATCCGAAGATCAAAAATTGACCTTGGAAGGGCTGAAAGATTATGTGCTTTGGACTCAGCGGACAGAGTCTGAGGTAGCCTTGGAGGATGTGGAAATGATTTTCGCAGGCTTTGGTATCGTCGCTCCTGAGTATGGGTGGAACGATTATAAAAATATCGATGTGAAGGATAAAATTGTGGTGGTCTTGGTCAACGATCCGGGCTTTGGTACAGAGGATCCGGATTTTTTCAAAGGAAATACCATGACCTACTACGGGCGATGGACCTATAAATACGAAGAAGCTATTCGTCAGGGAGCTTTGGGTTGTCTGATCGTTCACAATACGATTCCGGCTGGTTATGGCTTCAATGTGATTCAAAATTCATGGAATTCGTCCAAGCTTTATTTAGATGATCGTGGGAAAGAGGACTATAAGTTGGCCTTTGAGGGATGGGTGAATTTGCCTACGGCAAATAAGCTTTTTGAAATGGCTGGGTTGAATGAGCGTGAACTCTTAGCCAAGGCACGAAAAGTAGATTTCGAACCGATTCCCATGAATTTGAAAGCTATTGCAAGTATGGAAGTGGAGGCTACCTACAATACATCCAAAAATGTGGTGGCCAAGATTACAGGCTCGACAAGACCCGAAGAATATGTGGTTTATACCGCGCATTGGGATCATTTGGGAATCGGAAAGCCAGATGAAAAAGGGGATAGCATCTACAATGGAGCTTTGGATAATGCCTCAGGTACGGCTGCTCTATTGGCAATTGCCAAAGCGTTTAAGGAAAGTGAGCAGCCTGAGCGATCTGTGGTTTTCTTGGCTGTTACGGCAGAAGAAGAGGGACTTTTGGGTTCGGCTCATTACGCCCAAAACCCGATTTATGCCCTAGAAAAGACCGTTGCCAATATCAACATGGATGGAATAAACCCTTACGGGAAAATGCGTGACGTTTCTGTCATCGGTGTTGGACAATCCGAGATGGAGGATTTACTGAATGTGGAGTTGGAAAAATTGGGTAGGTATTCAGCTCCGGAGCCCAATCCTGTTGCCGGATATTATTTCCGATCGGACCACTTCAATTTTGCCAAAGTTGGCGTGCCGGCCTTGTATTTTCATACAGGAATTGATCATGTGGAGAAAGGAAAGGAGTATGGGAAAACCCTACAGGCTAATTATACGGCCGAATATTATCACAAACCATCAGATGAGTACGATCCTGAGCGATGGAATCTTGATGGGGCGGTAGATGATGTCCAATTGCTCTTTAATATCGGACAGAATATTTCAAATAGTAACAATTGGCCTAATTGGAAGGCTGGTTCTGAGTTTAAGGCAATTCGGGATGGGTATATGAAGAAGTGATTTTTGGGTAATTTGCCTTATTAGAAGTCTAGATTTTCGCCAAAAGCAACTGAAACTCCAAAGGGCTGCAAGGCTTAAATTCATCTTCGGCCAAATCCTCAAAAATTTCTTCATCGAAGGTCATTTCTGTTTTTTCTACTTTTCCGTCAGGATGTAAAATCAATTCCGTGCCGGTGTAATCTGAGGGATTGACCATTACCAAAACCTGATAGTCATCAAAAATCCGCTTGAAATACTGTGCTATTGCCTTACCCATTGAGTTCTTTTTAATTTTTTTTCAAAATTAAGCCAATATTTTGATGATTGGATTTTGTGAATTGGGATCCCTTCCTAAATTTGCCGATATCTTATGAAACAAAGCACAAACAAATATTGGTGGTGGCATACTGAAACTTTCCCGGGGAAAGCACAGAAAGCCCTTGCCTAAATTTGAATGCAAGAAATATATGAAAGGCTTACTGGTTTCCCCCGGTAAGCTTTTTTTTATGTCAAAAAATAACCACTCATGAACCACGTGAAATTTCCTATTCTGACCACCTACAAAAAGCGATTGGCTGATACGATTACCCCGGTGAGTATTTACCTTCAGATTCGGGATCGTTTTGCGAATCCGATTTTGCTGGAAAGCTCCGATTATCATGGCCAGGAAAATAGCTACTCCTACATTTGCTTCAATCCATTGGCTACCTTCTCCTTCAACGATGGGAAGGTTTCTGAGAAATTGCCAAACGGAGAAGAATTAAACTACGAAGTCAGCTCAGAAAAGCCTTTAATGGATCATTTGAGGGCTTTTGGAAATAAATTTGACCCAACACCAGACAAGTTCAAGTTTAGCACAAACGGACTTTTTGGCTATATCCAGTATGATACAGTAGGGTGGTTTGAGGATATCAAACTGAGTAAAACTCAGCCCAACGAGATTCCGATGATGCACTACTCCATGTATCAAAATATCATCGTAGTCGATCATTACAAAAATGAACTTCATCTTTTCGAACACCGAGTAGCCGGAGCTGAAAATCCGGAGTACATGTCTGAAATTGAGCAATTGCTCAATAATAAAAATATCCCTGCCTATTCCTTCAAGAAAGTCGGGGAGGAAGTTTCCAATTACACGGATGAGGAATTTCTAAAAATCCTGAATCAAGGAAGAGAGCATTGTTTTCGAGGTGATGTCTTCCAGATCGTACTTTCCAGAAGGTTTACCACTGAGTTCAAGGGGGATGAATTCAATGTGTATCGGGCTCTTCGCTCTGTCAATCCTTCGCCGTATTTGTTCTATTTCGATTATGGTTCTTTCAAGGTTTTTGGAAGCTCGCCAGAGGCACAGATTGTGGTCAAAAATCGAAAAGCAACGATATATCCGATTGCCGGGACTTTCCGCCGTACGGGAAATGATCAGGAGGATGCGGCTCTTGCCCGCAAATTGTATGATGACCCGAAGGAAAATTCAGAGCACGTGATGTTAGTAGACCTGGCAAGAAATGATCTTTCGCGTTCCTCCGATGTGGTCAATGTGGATGTCTTCAAAGAAATCCAATACTATTCGCATGTCATTCATTTAGTGTCAAAAGTGACTGGAGAACTGCCGGAAGGTGCCAACCCTCTGCAACTCGTGGCAGATACCTTCCCAGCCGGGACACTTTCCGGAGCTCCAAAATATCGGGCAATGGAACTCATCGACGGCCTTGAAAATATAAGTCGACAGTTTTATGGAGGCGCGATTGGCTATTTGGGATTCAATGGAGATTTCAACCATGCCATTTTGATCCGATCCTTTGTCTCAGAAAACAATCAGCTTCGCTTTCAAGCCGGAGCCGGGGTAGTGGCCAAGTCCTCCATTCCATCCGAATTGCAGGAGGTGGCAAATAAACTGGAGGCACTAAGAGTGGCATTAAGGGCAGCGGAGGAGATTTAGGGGTTTAGAGGTTGTAAAGTTTGAAAGTTGCAAAGTTTCGAAGCAAATCAATTCACTAACTATGAAAGCAAACAGTTTTGAGGAATTAGAGATTTGGCAAAAATCCATCGAGATAGGTGTCCGGATTTATAAAATCTCTGATCAGGTGCCCCTAAAAAATGATTATAAATCAAGAGATCAACTAATTGGAAGTGCGGTTTCCATTTCAAATAATATTGCCGAAGGATTCGAGTACAACAATAGAAAACAGTTTATGAAATTCTTGGGCTATGCTAAAGGATCAGCGGGTGAGTTGAGAAGCCAATTAGCTCTATTGGTGAAGGTTGGAAGAGTCGTTGAGGAGGATTATACCAGTCTCAAGCAAGAGTTGATAATTCTTTCTAGACAGATAAAATCACTTATAAATTATTTACAAAAAAGGGAGGGTTGATATGATTGGGCCGACTTTGTCACCTTCCAACCTTACCACCTTTCAACTTAATGAAGATATTATCAAGCATTTAAGGGAGTTTGAAATTGGGAAAAAGAAAAATGGTAAGGGTTAACAAATTTTTCAATTTTCCAATTTTCCAATCTTTCAATCCAATAAAATGAAAATACTAGTACTCGACAATTACGATTCCTTCACCTACAACCTTGTGTATATCATCAGGCAGCTAGGCTATGGAGATCAAATGGATGTCTTTCGGAATGATAAGATTTCCTTGGAAGAGGTAGCTCAATACGATAAAATCCTGCTTTCTCCCGGTCCTGGTATTCCAGAAGAGGCTGGGATCATGCCCGAATTATTGAAAAGATATTCTTCTGAGAAGTCCATCCTAGGAGTTTGCCTGGGACATCAGGCGATTGGGGAAGCTTTTGGGGGCGGTTTGATCAATTTGTCTGAAGTCCTACACGGAGTAGCTTCTCAGGTGAAAGTGGAAAAAGATTTGCTTTTCGAAGGAATCACAGATACTTTTCCTATTGGAAGGTATCACTCTTGGGTCATTGACGAATCCACCCTTTCGCCAGACCTAGAGGTGATAGCTAGAACTCCGGACCGACAAATCATGGCCGTTCGCCACAAACAGTTTGCCGTCAGAGGAGTTCAGTTTCATCCCGAAAGTATCCTGACCGAAAATGGAGTCAAAATCATTCAAAACTGGTTGGAATCCTGATTTCTGCCCAAAATCACCCATAAAATGAAAGAAATTTTAAATCAACTGATCGAGCATAAAACTTTGAGTCAAAGTCAAGCTCGTGAGGTATTAAAAAACTTGGCAACAGGAGCCTATAATTCCTCTCAAGTCGCAGCCTTTATGACGGTGTATTTGATGCGTTCGATCACGGTCGAAGAGCTTCGAGGCTTCCGAGAGGCTATGCTAGAGCTTTGTGTGCCGGTAGAGATTGCTGAATACGATGCCATGGACCTTTGTGGTACGGGAGGTGATGGAAAAGATACATTCAATATTTCCACCCTTTCTTCTTTCATCGTTGCAGGAGCTGGGCAAAATGTCGCCAAACACGGTAATACAGGAGTTTCCTCGATTTGTGGATCCTCAAATTTGCTGGCTTATTTTGGCTATGAATTTACCAATGACATCAGTGAAATCAGGCGCTCATTGGACGAGGCTGGTATTTGCTTTCTGCATGCACCACTTTTCCACCCTGCGATGAAAAATGTGGCTCCGATCCGAAAAGAGCTTGGTGTAAAAACCTTTTTCAATATGCTTGGGCCGATGGTCAATCCAAGCTTTCCCAAGAAGCAATTGGTGGGAGTTTTTAGCTTAGAATTGGCCCGATTGTATGCCTATCTCTATCAGGAAAGTGATGCGCAATTCTCCATTTTACATGCCTTGGATGGCTATGACGAGATTTCGCTTACGGGAGATTTTAAAATGATATCCAATTCTGGGGAAAAATTAATCAAACCAGAGCAAATCGGACTCTCCAAACTGAATGCCGAAGAAATTAAAGGAGGTGAAACTGTGAAAGAATCCGCCAAAATCTTCGAAAATATTTTAAGAGGAAAAGGAACGAAGGCTCAAAATGAAGTTGTTTTAGCCAACTCGGCTGCGGCTTTGGTTACCGCCAACCCTGATCTCTCCTTCCCGGATGCTGTGGAGCAGGCTCGAGAGGTATTGCTAAGCGGAAAAGCCTTTGATGTCTTTAACGGACTAGTCAATCCCAAAACCTCTGTTTCATTCGCTTAAACATTGATTATGAATATTTTAGAAAAAATAATTGCTGACAAATACCGTGAGGTAGCCGAGCGCAAAAGCTTGATTCCAGTCAAACTGCTTGAAAAAAGCATCTTCTTCGATGGCAAGGTGGTTTCGATGAAAAAGTATGTGACTGATCCTGAAAAATCCGGAATCATTGCCGAATTCAAGCGAAAATCACCTTCGAAAGGTCTGATTAATGGGGCTGCTTCGGTAGAGCAAGTCAGCATTGGCTACATGCAGGCTGGAGCTTCTGCCTTGTCCATTTTGACTGATCAGGAGTATTTTGGTGGAAGTAGTGAAGATTTGAAAGTCGCTCGCAAATTCAACTTTTGCCCGATTCTTCGGAAGGATTTCGTGGTGGATGAATACCAAATCATCGAAGCTAAATCAATTGGTGCAGACTGCATTCTTTTGATAGCTGCGGCTTTGGAGCCAGAGAAGCTTAAGTCACTTGCATACTTTGCAAAAAGTCTCGGATTAGAGGTTTTGTTGGAAGTTCATGATGGAGAAGAATTGGAAAAAAGCCTAAATGACGGAGTGGACCTGGTTGGAGTGAATAACCGAAATCTGAAGACTTTCGATGTTTCCATCGATACCTCTTTGGAGCTAGTTTCAGCGATTCCCTCTTCTTTTGTAAAAATCTCTGAGAGTGGGATTTCAGATCCTAAAACCCTCATTGAGTTGAAGAAGGCTGGATTTGACGGTTTTCTGATCGGAGAGAATTTTATGAAATCAAGTAGACCGGAGCAAGCTGCTTACAATTTCATCAAGGAGTTTAAAAAATTAGCAGCGAGCGAATTATCAGAAGTCTGATGGAAATCAAAGTCTGCGGCATGCGTGAGTTAGGGAATATCCAAGGATTGATCTGGGAGGTCAAGCCTGATTGGATGGGATTGATTTTTTATCCCAAATCCCCACGCTATGTGACAGAGGATAAAGCTATAGATTTCAATAAAGTTGAGGTAAAAAAAGTCGGGGTTTTCGTCAACGAAACGGAAATCGAAATTCTTCGAAAAGTCAATCTTTTTGAACTCTCAGCCATTCAATTGCATGGAAGTGAATCTGCTGAATTTGCCGAGCGACTTTCCCAAAATACGGAAGCTGAGATTTGGAAGGTGATATCCGTAAAAGAGGAGATTGATTGGGAAAGTTTGGAAGGCTACTTGCCATTTGTAGATAAATTCCTTTTTGATACCGCGACTGCCGCGCACGGTGGTTCGGGAAAGAAATTTGATTGGTCTGTTTTGGAAACTTATCCCTTCGACAAAAGCTTTCTTTTGAGTGGGGGACTGGATGAGGAAAGTGCCGGTGAAATTCTAAATTTGAAGCGCCAAATTCCACAATTGAGCGGGGTAGATTTGAATTCCAAATTTGAGGATGCGCCTGGCTTAAAGAATATTGAAAAATTGAAAAAATTTAAACAAGAGCTTCTTTCTAAAGAGGCCATTTAAACGGGAGAAGATATGATAAGAGTGGATGAAAAGGGTTTTTATGGAAAGTTTGGAGGTGCCTACATCCCTGAGATGCTCCATCCCAATATCGAGGAGTTGAGAGATAATTACGAGTCCATTGTGGCCTCAGAGGAATTCCAACAAGAGTTTCAGCTTTTGCTGAGGGACTTTGTGGGAAGACCGACCCCGTTATATTTTGCCAGCCGATTGTCAGAGACCTTTGGAGCAAAAATTTACCTAAAGCGAGAAGATCTTTGCCATACAGGAGCACATAAAGTCAACAATACTATCGGTCAGATCATTTTGGCCAAGAAGCTCGGGAAAAAGCGAATCATCGCCGAGACGGGAGCCGGGCAGCATGGAGTCGCAACGGCGACGGTTTGTGCGCTGATGGGGATGGACTGTACCGTGTACATGGGCGAACTCGACATTGAGCGTCAGCGTCCCAATGTGGAGCGGATGAAAATTCTCGGGGCCAAGGTAGTCCCTGCAACTTCAGGTTCGCGCACACTCAAGGACGCAACCAATGAGGCTATGCGTCAGTGGATCAACAATCCCGTGGATACGCATTATATCATCGGCTCGGTAGTAGGTCCGCATCCTTATCCCGAGATGGTAGCCCGATTCCAATCGGTGATCTCAGAGGAGATGAAATGGCAACTGAAGGAGAAAGAAGGACGCGAAAACCCGGATTTGGTCATCGCTTGTGTGGGTGGAGGTTCGAATGCGGCAGGAGCCTTTTATCACTATTACAATACGCCTGAAGTTCGCCTGATTGCTGCTGAGGCAGCAGGGTTGGGAATCAGCAGTGGTAAATCTGCGGCGACTACCGTTTTGGGAACGCCCGGTATTTTGCATGGTTCGAAAACCATCCTGATGCAAACAGAAGATGGTCAAGTAGTCGAACCTCACTCCATTTCTGCAGGCTTGGATTATCCTGGGATCGGACCCGTTCATGCGCATTTATTTGACATTGGCCGGGGTGAATTTGTGGCGGTGGAAGATGAAGATGCCATGAAAGCGGGGATTCTTCTCAGCCGTACGGAAGGAATCATTCCAGCCATCGAGACAGCCCATGCTATTCATGCATTGAACATGATCGAGTACCGCAAAGATGACGTCATTGTGATCAACCTTTCCGGCCGAGGGGACAAGGATCTGGAGACTTATATTAAATGGGGAGGATATTGAGGGAAGTAGGAAGTTTGAAGAACGAAGTACGGATGGATTTTGAACCTCAATCGAAAAGCCTCTTTCAATCGCAAAAAAAACATCAATTTGAATTTACGAATAGATTAAGCTCCAGGGTCAAAAGCTCAACAAGCCTCGTATTTCGTATTTCGTAAATCGTATTTAAAAATGAACCGAATACATTATTTATTCAACAACAAGCAGGAGCGGGTGCTCTCGATCTACTTTACGGCTGGTTTTCCCCATTTGGAGGATACGATTCCTGTAATGGAGGCCATTCAGGCAGGTGGTGCGGATATTATCGAGATTGGCGTGCCTTATTCTGACCCGATCGCAGATGGTCCGACCATTCAGGATAGCAATAAGATTGCCTTGGAAAATGGCATGAGCATGAAGAAGCTTTTTGAACAACTGAAGGGCTTTCGTGCCAAAATTCATATTCCTGTAGTCTTGATGGGTTACTTGAATCCAATCATTCAGTTTGGAATGGAGGACTTTTGCAAAAAGTGCAAGGAGGTCGGAATTGACGGTTTGATCGTTCCTGATTTGCCGATGCAGCAGTATTTGGATGAGTTTAAATCGCTTTTCGAAGAGTATGGACTAGTGAACACCTTCTTGATTTCCCCACAAACTTCCGAGAAGCGGATTCGGGAAATTGATGAAAATACAGATGGCTTTATTTACATGGTTTCTTCCCATTCCATCACCGGAGCAAAAAGTGGAATCAGCGAGGAGCAGATTGCGTATTTCAAACGGGTGCAGGATATGAATCTTAAAAATCCTCGTCTAATCGGCTTTGGGATTTCCGATGCGGAAACCTTCACCACCGCTTCCAGCTACAGCCACGGAGCCATTATCGGTTCGGCTTTTATCAAAACTGTCAAAGACTCAAAAAACTTAAGTGAGGATATTAAGAATTACTTACAATCTGTATTGAAAAATTGAAAGCACACTTCCGACAAGGCGGATTGGAAAATCCTTTAAATCAACCCAATTCATAAAATTAACCAAAAAGAGTTGGGAAGACTCGTAATTAGTATTTCGTAAATCGTACATAAAAATGATTATTCAACTACAACCCGATATTTCTTCCAAGCAAAAAGAAACCTTGATCGATAAAGTCAACGGAATCGGCTATAAAACCACAGAAGTCAAGACTCAATTGGGGGATTACCTGATCGGTATTGGCAAGAAAGATTTTGATATCCGTAAAATCGGGCAACTCGATGGAATCCGGGATATCCATATTGTCTCCGATGAATACAAACTGGTTTCCAAAAAATGGAAGGCCAAACCAACTTCCATCGACTTGGGCGACGGGGTGTTTATCAAAGATGGAGAAATGGCGATCATCACAGGTCCCTGCTCCATCGAGTCGGAAGAGCAGATTCGAAAGGTGGTCGCTCATTGCGTCGAAAACGGAATCCGAATGATGCGGGGAGGTGTATTCAAGCCGCGAACTTCCCCTTATGCTTTCCGAGGTATGGGTATTGATGGACTTAAGCTTTGGCATTCAATAGCCTCCGAGGCTGGCATCAAAATAGTCACCGAAGTGATGCAAACCTCCCAAATCGAAGAGATGTATCCTTATGTAGACATTTATCAGGTAGGAGCTAGAAACTCCCAAAATTTCAACCTCCTCGACGAACTCGGTAAAGTGGATAAGGCCGTGATGATCAAGCGTGGTATTTCCGGCACGATAGAAGAATTGCTTCAGTCTGCGGAGTATGTTTTCTCTGGAGGAAATGAAAAACTAATTCTCTGTGAGCGAGGAATTAGAACTTACGAAAAGGCATCAAGAAACACCTTGGATCTGAATGCGATCCCGATTTTGAAAGCCAAGTCTCATCTTCCGGTGATTGTGGATCCTTCTCATGGTATTGGTATTCGCTCTTATGTGCCACAGATGGCTTTAGCCGGTGTGATGGCTGGAGCTGATGGAGTTATCTATGAATCCCATGAAATTCCCGAAAAAGCCTACTCTGACGGACAGCAGACCTTGGACTTTGCGCAAAGCACACGATTAGCTGCTTGGATTCGGGAAAGTTTTGCGATGCGGAAAGGGTTTGATTTGCTTTAAGGGCGTCAATCTATCTTTAAGGAAACTTGAATTATTTTATTTACGTACGGATTTAAGTACATTTATAAAAATATTTGGCTATGAAAGTGGTAAACTACACGGACTTGAGGGTGAACTTGAAGAAATGGTTTGATTTGGTTGTAGATGATTTGGAGGAAGTGATTATAAAAAGGAAAGACAACCGAGACTTGGTCTTGATATCCTTGGATGAATACAATGCGCTCAAAGAAACCAGCTATTTGCTCTCTGGTAAAAACAGGGATGTTCTTATGAAATCCCTTGAAGAAGCTAAAGCAGGAAAAATCATTGAAAGACCTTTGATTGAAGAATGAAAATTGTTTGGACGCTTACTGCTTGGAACGATTACCTGTATTGGCAAAGCATCGACAAGAAAAAACTCAAGCGTATTAATGAACTAATTAAAGCGGCTCTTAGAGATCCCTTTCATGGAATTGGCAATCCTGAACCGCTCAAACACGATTTACAGGGATTCTGGTCTAGGAGGATTGATGGTGAACACCGGTTGGTTTATTCATTTCAAAACTCGGAATTATTAATTATTGCCTGCAGGTATCATTATTGATTTACACAACTGACAGACAGCAGACCTTGGACTTTGCACAAAGCGCCAGATTAGCCAATTGGATTCGGGAGAGTTTCTCGATGCGAAAGGGATTTGAGTTGTTATAAAAGCACTTGCTTTGTAAACCTTCTATTGAGTATCTTAGTAGCAAATTAGATCATGAGTCCAACTCCAAGAACCTATATCCATCATTCCCACTATCCGCTTCAATGAAGGAATGGGATGAGTATGGTTTCTTGTGAACGATATCAAAGCCTATTCCAATTGCGGGATGGGCTTTTTTCGTTTAAGAGTCACTTCAAAAGGCTACGAGGCTTTTCCGAAAGCAGCAGAGGTGTGGCTTGTTAAGATCCTGCTTCAAATGAAGTAGGATAAGGGCAAGGGTTTTAAGAAAAAGAATCGAAACCCAAGAGATAATTAGAAGTTAGATAAGTATAAACCCAAATAGAAATATGACTGATAAACCGAAAAACTGGGTCTTTAGCGACCCCCGATTGCAGGATCTCAAACAGGACTATGAGGCATACACGGCGGAGGATTTTAAGGTATGGAAGATTCTCTATGAGAGACAAATGCCAAATCTACCTAAAGCAGCCTCTCAGGCCTATTTGGATGGGGTGGAGATTGTGAAATTCACTGCTGAACGCATTGCTAATTTTGAGGAACTCAATAAGATTTTGAAGGAAACCACAGGATGGGCTGTGCAAGTTGTGCCGGGCTTGATCGATGATGATTTGTTCTTCGGCTTGCTAAATAATCGAAGATTTCCTTCTTCTACCTGGTTGCGAAAAATGGAGCAATTGGACTACCTCGAGGAGCCGGATATGTTCCATGATGCTTTTGCCCATATGCCTATGTTGACCAATCAGCCTTATGTGGACTTTTTGGAGAAGCTTTCAGGCATCGCACTGAAGCATATCGATGATCCTTGGGCGATTCAGTTGTTGAGTCGGATTTATTGGTTTACGATTGAGTTTGGTTTGATCCGGGAGAATGGAGAGTTACGCATTTATGGAGCCGGGATTTTGAGCTCTAAAGGTGAAACTAAATTCTCTCTTTCTGATGAGCCTGCTCATTATCCCTACGATGTGAAAAAAATCATGAATCAGGAGTATTGGAAGAATAAATTTCAAGATAAATACTTCGTGATCGAAAGTTATGAGCAACTTTACAACTCCATTCCGGAAATAGAAGCGGTTTTGGAGGAAATGTTAGCTGAAAATAAGGTAAAATAAAAGCTAAATAGTAGCGCTTGGAAATACGATTGAAATACATCCTGACAAGTCAGGATGAAATAAGGTAGAAATATTTCTAATTATTTCGCCCCGGGGAGCCGGGGCTTATTTCTACAGTATTTCAGATTATAATAAAATGAAAATAGCCGTAATCAAATACAACTCCGGCAATGTGCAGTCGGTCTTGTATGCGCTGGAGCGATTGGGAGTTGAAGCTGAGCTAACTGATGATCCGGAGAAAATCTTAAATGCCGATAAAGTCATTTTTCCAGGTCAGGGAGAAGCGAGTACCGCGATGACTTATCTCAAAGCCAGAAAACTAGATCAGTTGATTCGGGAAATCAAGCAACCCTTTTTAGGTGTTTGTTTGGGTTTGCAATTGCTTTGCGAGCATTCAGAGGAGAATAATACGGAATGCTTGGGGATTTTTCCGGTGAAAGTTAAACGCTTTATCCCTGAAAACTCTCAGGAATTCAAGGTTCCCCACATTGGCTGGAATGAGTTGGAGAATCTGGCTGATAATGTCCTTCTAAAAGATCTGCCTGACCCAAAATTTCTCTATTATGTGCATAGCTATTATGCGGAACTGAGCGAGGTGACCATTGCCACAACACATTATATCCATGACTTTACCGCGATTCTTCATCGGGATAATTATTGGGCGATTCAAGCTCATCCTGAGAAAAGCAGTACTGTGGGGGAGAAGTTGCTGAGTAATTTCATTTCGATTTAGAAATACGAAATACGAGGTACGAAATACGACCGAAATCAAAATCAACTTTACCACTTTTAACCTTTCTACTTAATTTTCCAATCCTTCAATTCGCTTATGTTTATCATTCCCGCTATAGACCTAATAGATGGTAAGTGTGTTCGTCTCAGTCAAGGCGATTACAGCAGCAAAAAAGAATATCACGACGATCCTGTGGAAATGGCAAAGCGATTTCAGGATGCAGGGATTCAGCGCCTTCATTTGGTAGATCTCGACGGTGCCAAAGCCAAGCGGATCATTAATGATCAGGTGCTTTTGGATATCACTCAGAAAACCAGTTTGAAAGTAGATTTTGGAGGAGGAGTTCAAAGTGAAGAAGAGATCGAAAAAGCCTTTTATTTGGGTGCATCTCAGGTGACGGGAGGTTCCGTAGCGGTAAAAAAGCCTGACATGTTCAAATCTTGGTTGATTACCTACGGTCCGGAAAATCTCATCTTGGGAGCTGATGCCAAAGACCGTAAGATTGCGATTCATGGTTGGGAAGAGACTACGGAGCAAGAGGTGATTGCTTTCATTAAGTCCTACTTCCAATTGGGAGTTCGCTACGTGATCTGCACGGATGTAGCTAAAGACGGATTGCTACAAGGTCCATCGGTGGAATTGTATCAAGAAATCATGGAAGAGATTCCTGATCTAAAATTGATAGCCAGTGGAGGAGTTTCCTCAGTAAAGGATTTGGAAGAATTGGAGAAAATTGGGGTCTATGGAGCCATTGTCGGAAAAGCCTATTATGAAGGGAAGGTGAGTTTGGAAGAATTAGCAGAATTTAATTCCAGATAGAAATATGCTTCGCGCCTGCCTGTCGACAGGCAGGAAATAAGTTGAAAAACGCTTCGCGAAATATTTTCCAATCTTTCTGTATCCACCTATTTCTATATATTTCATCCTGACTTGTCAGGATTTATTTCAACTGTATTTCAATTTTATGTTGACAAAAAGAATCATCCCCTGCCTCGATATCAAAGACGGTCGCACCGTCAAGGGTGTCAATTTTGTACAATTGCGGGATGCAGGTGACCCGGTAGAACTAGCCAAAGTCTACTCAGATGAAGGAGCAGACGAACTGGTCTTTTTGGATATCACTGCTACGGTAGATAAGCGAAAAACCCTGGCTGAATTGGTGACTAAGGTTGCCATGGCGATCAATATTCCCTTTACGGTCGGGGGAGGAATTTCTACGGTAGAAGATGTGAAGGTTTTGCTAAATGCTGGGGCGGATAAAATCTCCATTAATTCAGCAGCGGTCAAAAATCCAGGCGTGATTGATGAAATGGCTCGGGAGTTCGGTTCGCAATGTATCGTAGTTGCTATCGATACCCGGGATGTGGATGGTACAGACTATGTGCATACGCATGGGGGAAGGAAGCCAACCCTTTTGCAAACGCAGAAATGGGCTAAAGAAGTAGCTGACAGGGGCGCTGGGGAAATTCTGCTTACTTCCATGGATCATGATGGTACGAAGGGAGGTTTTGCGAATGAAATTATCGCTGAGATTTCATCGGCTCTTTCTATTCCGGTAATTGCATCTGGAGGAGCTGGTACCATGCCTCATTTCAAAGATGTGTTTACCTTTGGAAAAGCAGATGCTGCTTTGGCAGCGAGTATTTTCCACTTTAAAGAAATCCCTATTCCTGAATTGAAAAGTTATTTGATTGGGGAGGGAATATCGATTAGAAAGTAACCTTTGAGGTTTTTTAGACCTCGGAGGTTTTAATAAGTTATGGAAGAAACACAATTGAAATACGTTGAAATGTGGCCCGTTAAAACGGGCCGAAATATTGGGTAAACTCTTTTCGTTTTTATTTCAACCTGACTTGTCAGGGTATATTTCTACAGTATTTCCACTGTGTTTCAAAAAAAAGAAAACATGAATATCGACTTTTCAAAAATGAACGGCCTTATTCCCGCCATCGTACAAGACGCGGTTTCAGGCAAAGTCTTGATGCAGGGATATATGAATGAGGAAGCTTTGGAGAAAACAAAGGAATCCGGCATGGTGACTTTTTTCTCCCGAAGTAAAAATAGGCTATGGACCAAAGGGGAAACTTCAGGGAATTTTATGGAGTTGGTTTCAATTGCGGGAGATTGTGACGGGGATTCAATTTTAGTGAAAGCAAATCCTCGTGGACCTGTCTGTCATACTGGCTCTGATACTTGCTGGAATGAAGAAAACTCGTCCAAGACCGGCTTTATCGACCAACTGAGAGCTATCATCAAGGATAGAAAAAACAATCCATCGGACAAGTCTTACACTGCTTCGCTGTTTGCCAAAGGTATCAACAAGGTCGCTCAGAAAGTAGGAGAGGAAGCGGTAGAAATCGTCATCGAAGCCAAGGATGACAATAAGGAGTTGTTTTTGGGTGAGGCTGCAGATTTACTTTTTCATTACCTCGTCCTTTTGGAGGCCAAAGGCTATGAATTGGATGAGGTGATGGAGGTGCTGATTGATCGGCATAAAAAGTAGAAAACTTCAACCGCATGTATTTTCGTTAGAGGAAGTAAGTGATTATATTGAATTATGAACCCCTTTGAAAGAATAACTATTAATCCTGAAATCTGCCATGGAAAGCCAACTATTCGTGGAATGCGTTGGCCTGTTGAAGTTTTGTTGGATTTGCTGGCTTCAGGGATGTCATTCGAGGAAATATTAGAAGATCACCCAGAACTTGAAAAAGAAGATATTTTTGAGGCTATCAAATTTGCCAGAGCTTCTCTTTCAGGATTAGCTAATTAGAATTCTTGATAATATTCAATTGAAAACCAGATTTTTCATTTAGTTGGATCAACTTCTCACCTGCCCATTTCCCCTTATCACCCACTTATAGCTAGTTAATTCCCTCAAAGCCATCGGTCCTCTGGCATGTAGCTTTTGGGTAGAAATACCGATCTCAGCCCCTAATCCAAACTGCGCCCCATCGGTAAATGCCGTAGAGGCATTGGCGTAAACAGCAGCGGCATCTACCTCCAAAAGGAATCGCCGTATGTTTTCCTGGTTTTCTGAAACAATCGCCTCAGAATGTTTGGAAGAAAATGTCGAAATATGAGCAATCGCCTCCTCCAGGCTATCCACTGTTTTGATAGCCAGTTGCCAACTCAAAAACTCGGTTCCAAAATGCTCTGGCATTGCTTTTTGAATCAATTCATGCCCTTTTAAGTTGCTAAAAGCTTGTTCATCAGCATAGATTTTTACCCCGCTTTCCAATAAAGGCTGAATCAACTCATTCAGATTTTTCAATTGACTTTGATGAATAATCAGACAATCCAACGAATTACAAACGCTGGGTCTTCTGGTTTTGGCATTATGGATGATGGCCTTGGCTTTATCCAAATCAGCGGTTTCATCCACATAGGTATGGACGATCCCTGCACCAGTTTCAATGACCGGAACTTTGGCATGCTCTCGCACAAAATTGATCAGGCCCTGAGAGCCTCGAGGAATGATGACATCCACATAATCCACCGCCTCCAAAAGGGCTTTGGTAGCTTTCCGATCTGCGGGTAGCAGTTGGAAGGCTTCTGTAGGAATTCCATTCTTCTCTAAAACTTCATGAATGACAGAGATGATTGCCCGATTGGAATAATCCGCATCCGAACCTCCTTTCAAAATCAAGCCATTTCCGGATTTCAAAGCAATGGAAAATACATCAAATGTAACGTTTGGTCTAGCCTCATAGATGATCCCTAAAACACCCAAAGGCACCGTGACTTTTTCCAAGTACAATCCGTTGGGAAGCAGCTTTTCTTCCAATTTCAAATGCAATGGTGAAGGGAGTAGACTAACCTGTCTGATCTCCTCCGCGATTCCCTCAAGTCTAGCAGGTGTTAGCAGCAAGCGATCGTACATGGGGTTGTCCTGATCCATCCGCTCTAGATCTTTTTTGTTTTCTGCCAAAATAAAATCGTTCTTCTTGACCGCCACTTCTGCTAATTCGCTAAGCACTTTTTGTATCTGCTCTTCCGAAATAGCAATGAGTTTTCGGGACTTTTTTTTGACAGATTGGAAAATATCAGTGTAATCAGTCATGGTCAAATAAGTATAAGTAATCGTAGTGGATAAGAGCTTTTTGGTTCTTATGTCCAAGCTTTTCAGCCGCTGATTTGGATGAATACTCGGCCCTTCCTAGGCCTATCTTTATTCCTTTTTCATCCCGAATCAGCAAAATGTCACCTTTGGAGAATTCACCCTCTATCCGGGTGACTCCGACGGGTAGGAGGCTGCGAATGACAGCTGAAGTCAATGAAGCTTTGGCACCCTCGTTGATAAAAACTTCTCCTTTGTAGTATTGAGCACCATGGGCTAGCCATTTTTTCGGAGCTTGTTTTTTCTTTTTCGGTTCAAAATGGGTGCAGGCAAGTTTTCCTGAAAGGTATTCCTCCAATACTCCATCTCGTTTGCCATTCGCAATGATGACATTGATTCCTAAGTCGGCAGATTTTTTTGCGGTAGAAAACTTGGTCAGCATGCCTCCTCTTCCAAAGGAGGATTTGGCAGCGGAGAAGTATTCAGAAAGGTCTTTGGTATCAGAAGAAACCCATTCGATGAGTTTTGAATCTGGGTCTGCAGGGTTTCCGGTGAAAATCCCATCCACATTAGAAAGTAAAATCAGACTGTCAGCATTGACCATGGCTGCGCTCAAACTGGCGAGTTCATCATTGTCTGTAAACATCAACTCCGTGATCGTAACAGTATCGTTTTCATTGACAATCGGAAGAATATTTTGCTGCATCAGCCCCTCCATGCAGTTCTTCATGTTCAGAAAATGCTTTCGATCCCGAAAATCCTCTTTGGTCACCAAGATTTGGGCTACTGACTGTCCCTGTCTTTGGAAAAGTCGCTGATAGGCCTCAATCAGATGGACTTGACCGGTAGCTGCCCAAATTTGGCGCTTGCTGATTGGGTTAAGTTTTTCTGGAATAGTTACCGACTGTCTACCAAAAGCCACCGCACCAGAGCTTACCAGCACAAGTTTGTTCCCGGCTTTCAAAAGCTGCATGATTTGACCGACCAAATGCTCCATTCTGCCAAGATCGGGCAGGCCATCTGCTTGAGTCAGTACATTTGAGCCGATTTTAATGACTAGGGTGCTGGGATGCTTCATTGATGAAGAATTTTTATAAAAATATCCCGAATGTTGTGGAATTGCTAAAATTTAGCCGATTACTCGTTTTTCCACTTTACAAAAAACCCATACTTAGGGTGCCGACAAGCATTAGGATTTTAGCAAAAGTGCTCAGCTCGGTAAAGTGTGCTTTGCGATCTGAAACGTAAACTTTCCGCATAAACCAGATGAAAAAGAAGCCTAAAATCCCGAAATAGTAGAATAGTTCTGGCTTGTTGAGTTCCAAAGTCACAATGCTGATCGCAGATACAAAGCAGATGGCAATAATGAAAATGACTTGCTTGGTTTTTCGGAATCCCAGAACGATAGGAAGCGTTTGGCAGCCATGCTTTCTGTCCCCATCCCGGTCTTCGATGTCTTTGATGATTTCGCGGATGAGGTTGAGAAAAAAGGCGAAAATGGCATAAGTAAAGACCAAGAGCTCATTTTTTTGGTAATAAAAGGCTACCAAATAAACAGAGAGTCCTGTGAGGAAAGCCACGGTGAGATTTCCGATGAAAGGCTTTCTTTTTAGTTGGTTACTGTATAGCCAAAGAAGAAAGGCTGCTATAAAGTTGACTAGGCCAATTCTCGGCGCAACCAAAACACCGAGCCCAATACCAGTAAAATTAAAAATGGTATGCAGAAATATGACTACTCGTCTCTTGATACCTTTTCCGACGATGACCTCATTGGGACGATTGACATAGTCAATTTTGACATCGTAATAATCATTGATCATGTAGCCTGCAGCCGTAATGATCAAGGTGGACAGAATCAAAATATACAGCTTGAAGTCCTCCAATACAGGAAGTCCTGTCTGGCTTGTCTCGACAAGAAAATAGGCCGTCATCAGCTGTGTGAATGCCACCAGCAGTAAATTGATAGGTCTGCTGATCCGTAGCAAACTGCTGATAGAGATGTTTCGCTCAATGATGGCGTTTTGATTCATATTCAAACATACTAAATTAGGGCATCCGAGGTTTAAGGAAATATTTTTTTGCTTAATGAAATCGATTCCGATTAAAGATTCTGTAAACAATCCGAGATTAATTAAATTAATCTTTTGAACTCAAACCCAAAAAATGATGAACCCAAAAGACGCCCAATCCAGAAGAGACTTTATTGCTTTAACAGGAGGACTACTTGCCGGAAGCATGTTTGTTCATCCTGTAGCTGAAGCGCTTTCACTTTTTGAAAAGGAAAAAAAGAATCAAAAGATGCGATTGGCGCTGGTAGGAACAGGGATTCGGGGAACTACGATGTTTGGAAGAGATGTGGTCCGGGCCTATGGTGATCTAGTCGAGTTTGTAGGCTTATGCGATATCAATGAAGGGCGCTTGCGATATGGAAGGGAATTTATCGGGGTAGATTGCCCGGTCTTTACAGATGGTGATCAGATGATTGAAGAGACCAAGCCGGATGTGTTGATTGTCACCACCATGGACAGCACCCATCATGAGTACATTATCAAAGGATTGGAAAATGGGATTCATGTCATTTCCGAAAAACCCATGACCACTGATGAGTTTAAGTGCCAGGCGATTTTGGATGCAGAGCGCAAATCAGGCAAGAAACTGATAGTGACCTTTAACTATCGCTATTCTCCACATCGGCAGCGAATGTATGAGATCCTGCGAGCAGGAGATATTGGAGAATTGACATCAGTTGACTTTCATTGGTACTTAGATGTGTACCATGGGGCCGATTATTTCAGAAGGTGGCACCGCAGAAAAGAATTTGGGGGGACGTTATTGGTGCATAAATCCACACACCATTTCGATTTGTTGAATTGGTGGATAGATTCAGATCCCGAGGAAGTTTTTGCTTTCGGAGAGTTGGAGTTTTATGGAAAAAATGGACCATTCCGAGGGAAAAATTGTCGTACCTGTCCGCACAAAGATAATTGTGACTTTTTCTGGGATATCACACGAAATGGGCATTTGAAAAAGCTCTATGTGGATAATGCACAATACGACGGTTATGATCGAGATGGCTGTGTATTCCGTGAGGACGTGGATATCTACGATAAAATGGCCGTGCAAATCAAGTATAAAAATAAGGTTCAGGTTAGTTACTCCCTGACTACCTATTCGCCTTATGAAGGCTACCGCATCGCATTTAATGGGACGAAAGGTCGGCTCGAAGCCTGGATCAAAGAAAGACAGCCTTGGGAGGAAAAAGCCGAAGATGTGCTTTACCTGACAACCAACTTTGGGGAGCGAAAGGAGATAGTCATACCCCACGGTGGTGGAGGTCATGGTGGAGGCGATACCCGTCTAAAGGATAAGCTTTTCAAAGATCCTGAAATGGCTGATCCTTGGCGTCAATCGGCTGGAAGTCGAGATGGAGCCATGTCAATTTTGGTAGGTATCGCAGCTCGAAATAGTATCGAGTCCAAGAAGCCAGTCAAAATAGCTGACTTGACTGACATTGAGCTAAAAGAAAGTGGGAGAGGTGTCTAGCCTCTAAACGATCTTCAAATGAAAAGGTCGGAACGCGTCAAGCTTAGAATCCATCGGATCCAATTCGGTTACCAAGGTGTCGACTTCCGTCAGGCTGCAGGTCCGGTATTTTTGGACACTATGCAACTTATCCGATACGGATAGGATAATCGTCCTTTTGGCAGCTTGAATCATCGCCTGCTTCACTTGAATGACTTCCCAGTCAAACTCTGTGAGTCCTGCCTCAGCATCTAAATAGCCCGTGCCTAGGATGCAAAGGTCTACTTTGAGTCGATTGAGCGCATTGACTACTGTGCCGCCGATGGCAAATTTCGATTCGTGCTGTAGCTTTCCGCCCAAAAAGAAAACTTCTACTTCCGGCAACTCCAAAAGCTGTACAGCGATATGCAAACTGGGAGTAAAGACTGTCAAAGGAAATTTCCTGGGGATCATCTTTGCCACCTCCAAATTGGTCGTACCCCCACTCATCAGGATGACTTGACCTTCGGAAAGTAATGAAACGGTCTTTTCGGCGATTTTAATCTTTTTAGAAAGGAGATAAGTATTTCCATCTTCTTTGGAAAAGTTCATAAAGCCAAATGAAGTGGCTCCACCATGGACCTTTTTTAGCTTTTTTTCCTTGTCGAGTTCCTTGACATCGCGACGAACCGTATCGATAGAGACTTCGAGTGCTTCTGCCAGGTCATTGAGCAAAACTCTGTGATGAAGATGTACTTGGTCGAGAATGAACTTTTGCCGTTCTTCTTTAAGCATTTTGGGTTGATTGTTTTTGGAAGCTAATCAAAACAGCAAAAACTTGCAAAAAATCCGACGTTTTAGATGTGCTTTGCAAAAAATTGCGGGATTTTCTTCTCAATCCTGCAAATTTCTAGGTAGTTTAGCTATCGAGTACTATTCAAAATTTGACCCAAAATATGAAGAAGCGCCAAACTCACCCTTTCATCTTTAGCCTACTGATTCCATTACTTTTTCTCTCCTGTAAATCCCAACAGCAGGCTACTTTTCGAATCATTGATAAGCCGATAACTTGGAATGCTGAGCGCGAGCAGCTTTCCATTCAATACCTGAAGGACCGGCATGGTTTGGTGAAGGATAAGGCCACGATAGATCCTCAAATGGTCGTAGTCCATTGGACGGCAATTGACAATGTAGAGGTGACATTCGATGTTTTTGATTCCCCGACTTTGGGAGGAAGGGAAGATCTGACAAGTGCCAGTAATTTGAATGTATCAAGTCAGTTTCTGATAGATCGGGATGGGACGATTTTTCGGCTTTTACCCGATACAACTTTTGCCAGACACACCATTGGGTTGAATTATTGCGCTGTGGGGATAGAAAATGTGGGAGGACCTGACGCTCCTTTGACTTCTGCCCAGCTTCGTGCAAACGAGGAGTTGATTCGCTATCTCCGGAAAAAGTACCCAGCCATTGACTACGTAATCGGGCATCATGAATACCAACTTTTCCAGGACACTCCACTGTGGAAGGAGGCCGATCCAGATTACCGCACTGTGAAAACTGATCCGGGAGATGAGTTTATGGAGAAGCTTCGCAAAAACCTTTCAGACCTTGGATTAAAACCACTTCCTCAACTGTAATTATTAATGAAGGTCTATTCAAGATTTGTTTTTGCGCTGTTACTAGTATCGATTTTCGCTTGTAAATCTCAACAGGAGTTTTCGCAAGACAGACGAGATATCAAAACAGATACCCCTGAAGTAAAGGATGAAGAAGTGCCGACTAGACCTCTGCCTGATTCCCCCGTTTTGCTCCAACCGCTTTCTTTTGAAATGCCTGAAATTCCGCGTGAATTCAGAGGAGTTTGGATTGCTACGGTGGTGAATATTGATTGGCCAGAGTCTGGAACGGACAGTTGGTCTAAGCAGAAAGAGGATTTCCTCGCGCTTTTAGATCACTACAAGAATTTAAATTTCAATGCCGTGATTGTGCAAGTACGAGCTGCGGGAGATGCTTTCTACCCGAGCCGGCATGCCCCTTGGTCCAGATATTTGACTGGAAAGGAAGGCATAGCGCCTCAGACTTCCGAAAATCCTTTGACTTGGATGATCAAGGCGGCACATGATAGGGGCTTAGAATTTCATGCATGGCTGAATCCTTACCGCGCGACTTTTGATGATAAAACCGAAATCTTGAGTCAGGAACATGATTTTTTCCAACATCCCGATTGGATGCTCAAGTACGGAACCAAATACTATTACAATCCTGGCTTGCCTGAGGTGAAAGAGAAACTTTTGGCAGTCATCAAGGAGTTGGTGGATGGATACGATATTGACGCCATTCACTTTGACGACTATTTCTATCCTTACAAGGTTCAAAATCAGAGATTCCCTGATCAAAAGACTTTTGAAAAGTATAAAAAGCCAGGCCAGACCATTGAAGATTGGAGAAGGGATAATGTAAACTCTTTGATTCAAGCTATTCATCAAACTGTCAAAACAAGCAAGCCTTGGGTGCAATTTGGGATTTCTCCCTTTGGAGTGTGGCGAAATCAGGACAGAGATCCTAGAGGTTCTCCGACCCGAGCCGGACAAACTAACTACGATGACTTGTATGCAGACCCCTTGACTTGGATGCAAAACGGTTGGATTGATTACCTCATTCCTCAGCTGTACTGGAGTATGGACTATGAGTTGGCTAGCTATCGCAAACTCAATGACTGGTGGGCTGCCAATAGCTATCAAACCAATGTCTATATCGGTAATGGACCCTACAAGATTCGCGATAATGCAGACATTGCATGGGATAATCCCAAAGAAATCAACAATCAAGTTCAATACACCCGAACGCTCATGGAGATTCAGGGGAATGCCTTTTTCTCTGCAAAATCCCTTTTCTCAAAAAATGAGGATGTCGCCAACTTGCTCAAGCAAGAATTATATGACAGCCCGACCTTACCACCGGCTTTCGAACCCACTGAGCCGGTCTTGATTGAAACGCCTCAGGTTTTACAAGTAGAAGCAAACAGAGACTGGACGAAGGTATCACTTGAAAAGCCTCTAGATCCTGCCATTCGCTATGCCATGGTGCAAGGAGCCGATGAGCTAAGTATGCTCGCTGAGGCCGAAATTCACACAGTTTGGGTAGGCGGACAGCGTGCAAGGGGATTGGAAGTGAGCAGTTTAAATACCAATTATCTCGCGATCCGATGGATTGATCATTTTGGTAGAATCGTTCAAACTCAGGTATTTCAAACCCCCAAAAAAACAAAGCCATGAAGGATATGCTCGTTCGTTTGATTGATTTGCCTTCTTCACTGGACATAGAGAAAAGGCTCTCTACCAAAGAGGGAATCATTTTTCGGCGGGCCATAGCTCCAGAAAAGGCATTGGTTTGTGATTGGGTGATGGAGCAGTTTGGCGCCTACTGGAAGTCGGAAGTGGAAGTTGCATTCAGTAGACAACCGGTAAGTTGCTGGATAGCCCAGCGGGGAAATGAGATTTTGGGTTTTGCTTGCTATGAGTCAACAGCGAAGAATTTTTTTGGTCCAACAGGTACCCTGGAGTCCGAGCGGGGAAAAGGCATAGGCAAGGTACTGCTGATCAAGTCACTTGAGTCACTCCGTGAATTAGGCTATGTCTATGCCATTATTGGCGGAGTGGGGCCTGCAGAGTTTTATGAAAAGGCTGTAGGAGCAACAATCATCGATGGCTCAGAAATTAGTATTTACCAGCATTTACTCAGAAAATCATGACCCAAAATTCTAGCAAGAGCCCATGGATTTGGGTACCCTCCCTGTATTTGACCGAATCGGTGCCCTATGTCATTATCATTACGGTTTCGGTGATCATGTATAAGAGTTTGGGGGTATCCAATGCCGATATCGGGCTTTATACCTCTTTTCTGTATTTGCCTTGGGTGATCAAACCTATCTGGAGTCCGATTTTGGAGCTTTTTGGAAATAAAAAGCAATGGTTTCTCAGTATGCAGTTTATACTTTCCCTGACATTTCTTGGAGTAGGACTGACTACGGGGCTCGATCAGTTTTTTGTGATTACTCTGGCTTTCTTTTGGATGGGTGCTTTTGCTTCAGCTACCAATGATATTGCTTCGGATGGGTTGTATCTGATAGCCTTAAAACCCGATCAGCAGAGTTTTTTCGTAGGAATGCGGAGCACATTTTATCGGGTAGGAATGATTACCGGGCAGGGCCTGATTGTGATAGCCGCAGGATATTTGGAGGAGAAATTTGGAGATCCGACTCAAGCATGGTCTTGGACGATGATTGGGGTCGGAGGTCTTATGTTGTTGCTTACGGTTATTAATTTTCTATCCACTCCCAATGTGATCGAGGAACGAGTAGAAAAGGTAGACCGACCAAGTTTTGGAGAGGTGTTTAGCACCTTTTTTACGAAGAAGAATATTGGCCTTTCTCTGGCTTTCGTGCTTTTCTATCGTTTGGGCGAATCTCAATTAGTCAAGATGGCTTCTCCATTCTTTTTGGATGAAAGATCGGAGGGTGGCTTGGGGCTGACTGTATCGGAAGTAGGTTTACTATATGGAACCTTGGGAGTCATTGCTTTGCTTCTCGGAGGGATCGTTGGGGGAATAGTGATTTCCCGTCATGGTTTGGGTAGATGGATGATACCTATGGCGATTGCAATCAACGCCCCGAACTTGGGTTACGTTTTACTCTCATGGCAGCAACCCGAAAGCTTTTATTTCCCCGCAATTGTTGTTTTGATTGAGCAGTTGGGCTACGGTTTTGGCTTTGCGGCTTACATGGTCTTTTTGATTTATTTGGCTGAGGGTCTTTTCAAAACTGCACATTACGCTTTGGCTACTGGATTTATGGCTTTGGGAATGATGATTCCGGGGATGATTTCGGGCTACATGCAGGAGTGGCTGAATTACCCAGGATTCTTTATTTGGGTGGTAATTGCGACGATTCCCAGTTTTGTGATGGCTTATTCGGTGAAGTATCCGAAGGAATTTGGGAAAAAGAATTCTTGATATACGAGTTACGAAATACGATTTACGAAAATGACTATGCCTGAAAATGGTTGTCACCATTCTGTCAATCATCAAGTTAAAATATCTGTTTTGAATATATTCTTTTTCTTTGGTTGCTCTGGCATTCTAGGTTTCAATTTCAATGTATAACCGGTTAAGTTCTTTTCTTTTTGCAGCATTATTCTGAACTGTACAGGTGAGATTTTCCC
>Ga0207829_100187_pt1 | contig 67385 bp, 58 predicted proteins | sample TtaePargueraPR_4_FD_187738 | JGI IMG/M metagenome (GOLD analysis project Ga0207829, IMG submission 187738) | Aerobic enrichment media microbial communities from Bioluminiscent Bay, La Parguera, Puerto Rico - Tt and P1 (SPAdes) | ecosystem: Environmental > Aquatic > Marine > Unclassified ... | reverse complement strand
TGCCCTCTCCCCGCTTTTCAATTCCCCCGGCGCCTTCTGCGCTTTCGGGAGGACAAATATCGCAGGATTTTATTTCTTAACAAATCACAACCACAACCTTTTTTTACTTTGTCAAGTAAGTGGTTGAGGATAAAGCAGGAATAGATCAAACTTTTTTTTACCCAATCAAAAAATCTGAGGATTAAAATCGAAAACCCGGTGGATTGGACATCTTTCGCTTCGCTGAATTTGGGGAAAGCAGATAGCGAATCGATATCTCATGAGCTCCTCCGGTAGCAGTTTGACCCAACTTTGAAATCAAAAAATCATAACTATATCCAATTTCAATTCCCGACTCAAGACTAATTCCAACCAAGGCAACAATGGACTCACTATTCGGAAGTTGATATTTTGTCGGAAGACCTCGATACCAAACCCCGAGTATTAGAGGTTCGAAATAAAACTCTGTTCCTATATCCAACTGAGAAAAGGCACCCTGACTTTTATAATTAAATGCGAAAGCCAGACTACGTTCCTGATCCGTGTTGTTGAAAAAATCATTGATATCACCTGGAGCCAAATCAAATCGTATCCCACCATGGGCGTTAAACCTGATTGGGAGCGTATTACTCTCTACATCCAAAAAACTGATGGGCGGCTCGAGCAAATGGAAAGCCGAGAAACCAAACCAATAACGCTCTCCATAAGCCAAAATACCCGCATGAGCATCAAAAGCCCGTAATCGACTATCCCCCTCAAATCCCTCTCCAGGAGCCCCGACAATTACTCCCCGATCAATATCTAGCTGCGTTCCTAAAATGATATCATCAAAAAGAGCATCTCGGGAATAGAAGCTTCCCTGCATTCCAAATTGCAAAAAGTCAGATTCGGATAGCCGCAAACGATATGAATAAACCAGTCCTGCCTCCATTACCTGACTTTGAAGGAAACTTTCGCGAGAACCAGTAAAGATCAATCCAAACCCACTGTTAATTTCTTCTTTGAAAAAATCGGCATAAGCAGTGTAGGAAATAAAGCTTTCGTCCAAACCGGGCCATTGATTCCTGAAGTTCGCTCCGAGTCGGGCCTGATCGGTGCTACCAGCAAAGGCGGGGTTCAAATACAAAGGATTTGCATAGAATTGTGAATACTGCACATCCTGGCCTTTTGCAAAAAAGCTAATGAAGATAAACGCAAGGAAAATCCAATCTCGATACCTCATCTAATTAATCGGAATTTTCCTGTCTCAGTAATTGATTCTCCTTCTACCGTTTCAGCATTTATCCTAAAGATATAGAGGCCCGCATCCAAAAGCTTTCCCTCCAGGGTTCCATCCCAACCAGGTCCCTGCAATTCATCTGATCGGAAGAGCAACTCACCCCAACTATTAAAGATCATCAAATCGACAGCTACTAAGCCTTTGTATTTGGGAGTGAAAGTTTTGTTTTCATCCGCCTTGGGTGTGAATCCAGTGGGTGACATTATTCGGTAGCTCTTGGTAATCAAAACCGTCTTTTGGAAAGATTCTTGGCAACCGTACTGGTCCGTAATTGTCAATACAACCTGGAACTCTCCCTTTTTTCCAAAAACATGAATGGGGTTCTGCTCCGTGGATATACTTCCATCACCAAAGTCCCAAGACCATTCCACCGCTCGTTCATCAGCTAGCTCGGTAAAGGCAATCGGATCATCAGCAAATATACCTCCGCTCTCATCATCTCTGATATCCGTTCCCTCTACCACAAAGTCAAAATCTACGGTCAGTGGAATTAATTGGATAAATACCTCCACCTCTGTTGACTGAGTATTGTAACATTCAAAACCCTTTGGTTTTGCAGTCAACTCGTAAATACCTCCTAAAGGAACTTGCTCGATCTCTTCATTGAATAATTCTAGGCCGTTTCCTGTCAGTCGATAGTCATATTCATCCGGCTCATAATTCAATAAAAAATCAAAAACATTTACCGGTTCATTTATTTCACATCCTATGACCGTCCCGGACATTTGCAGGGAAGGATATTCAGGGAAAAGCACTTGTACTTGATTGGACTTAGCAGGGCAATTCTTTCGATTATAAGCCCAAATCTCATAAAGGCCTGGTTCAAAAACCTCCAAATTCGCAGCCGTATCTCCTTCGAGCAAAGTACCATCTTTGTACCATTCGTAGCGCTGATAGGCTTCATCTCCTTCGGAAACAAAAACCACACTTTCACCAGGACAAAGATTAAAAGACTCTTCGATTGGGCTTTCAACTCCTTCGGCTAAAATTCGGACCGGAGCGGGTGATTCCTGAATATTCAAAGTAATCTTATTTCCCGATGATGCTTTACCATAATTATCTGTGATCGTATAAAAGACTTCTACCTGTTGATCTCTTGTACCCGGATTGGGGAAAAAAGTATAGGCCCCAGTTTCGCCAGCTCGAATAGTCCCTTGCGGTAGTACCAAAACCTGATTTTCTTCTAGGCATTTTCCTTGATTGCACACATCAGAACTATTCTCCTGAATATCCTCTAGCTTTTCAAAAAACTGTAAACAACGAATCTGAGAATCTTGATTGGGAAGCACTACCTCTTCATCCGTAATGAAATACTGATTTTCTTGACCTTCACAAGAAGCCACATCTTCAAAATCCACTCCTTGCGGATCAACGAGATCATCATCTGCAGAAACTTCTACAACAAGATTTCTGATTTCATGGAAGTTGGTAAATCCACCTGTAGAAGCTGAAAATCCAATTTTCAATTCTTTTGGTGGTTGGAAAGCATAGGCTCGATCAAAAATAGCCACCATCCTTGGGTTATTTGGTTCGGTAGTGACCATCATGTCGACTTTAAATTGATAGCCAACACCTTGGTCCACAGGCTGTAGATCTATAAACACTTTCCGATACCCAACTTGATTGGGATCTGTAACCCGTTGAGTGCCGGTTCCTCCCGAACTGATTTCAAAAGTCCTTTCTGGGCTTAAGCCTAAGTTGCCTGCGTCAAGCGTTCTTCTGCCTATGATGAAAGGATATCCTGACAATCCATTCCCGGGACCGCGCACCACTACTGTATTGGGGACTAGTGTTTCGCCAACTCCAGGAAAACCTCCATTTTTTCCCTCAGCAGTATTTCCAAAATTTCCAAACTCATCAAAGCCGATTCCCATATAAGCATTGGTAAGTCCAGGTTCATTGTTTCGCTGTGCATAGCCAAGGGATCCTCCAAATCCTCCTGGAGCAAAATTTTGGGTCGCAGCATCAAATAAAAAAACAGCTAATCCATCTGCGCGATTTTCAATATCTCCCCCGTAGCTGAAATATTCGAATTCAACCTTTATACCGTAAACAGAGGGAAAAGGAACATCAATATAAACGTAGCCGCGCTGCTCCGTCTGATTGTTGGTAAGCCTCAAAACCCCATCAACCAAAACTGCATCACCTCCAAAAACTGTATTAGCTTGAGTAGAGCTCGTCTGAAAAGTCTCACAATAGGGAAAGCCAAACTGCCCCTGAGCTTTAAGTGAAATTAAAAATAAAATAATGAATGCTATCCTTCTCAATCCTTCAACTTTCTGCTAAAATAAGAACCCCTTCGGTGAAAACTAAAAAAGCCCCGAAGTTTTCACCTCGAGGCCTTAATTTTTTTCTTATAAATCAACGAAGAATCGTCTGAACTCTATCTGGTCCCACTGAAACTAGTCGAATGGGAACCTGTAATTCTTTTTCCAAGTAAGACACATAGCCTTTCAGTTCGGCCGGAAAATCATCGTATGATCTCACCTCATCCAAGCCACAATTCCACCCAGGCAAAGTCTTGTAGATCGGTGTGGCCTCGATATCTGAAATCTCGAAGGTCAATTTATCTACCACGCTACCATCCTTTAACTGATAATGGGTACAAACTTTGATTTCCTCAAAGATATTCAGCACATCAGCCTTCATCATAAATAGCTGCGTAACGCCATTGATCATGATGGAGTATTTCAAGGCTGGAAGATCCAACCACCCACAGCGACGCGGTCTGCCCGTGGTGCTTCCAAATTCATTTCCCTCCTTACGCATAGCCTCTCCAGTATCATCAAAAAGCTCTGTAGGAAACGGTCCACTTCCTACGCGAGTGCAATAGGCTTTGAAAATACCGAAAACCTCCCCTATCCGAGATGGTGCTACCCCCAAACCAGAACAAGCTCCTGCCGTCATGGTACTACTACTAGTCACGAATGGATAGGAACCAAAATCTATATCAAGCAGTGACCCTTGGGCTCCTTCTGCCAAAATCTTTTTACCTCCTGAAAGCGCCTCATTAACCACATATTCACTGTCAATTAGATTCAGGCTTTTTACGAAAGTGATTGCCTCAAAAAAGCTTTTCTCCAATTCCGGTAATTCATCCAGAGGAAAATCATAGAAGGATAAAATGGTCCTATGTTTTTCGAGAAGCGTTTGGTATTTATCATTAAAATCGGGACTTAAAATATCCCCAATCCGAAGCGCAGATCGACCAATTTTATCTTGATAAGTTGGGCCAATTCCTTTGAGAGTAGACCCGATCTTTTTATCGCCCTTGGACTTCTCGTAGGCTGCATCTAATAATTTATGTGTGGGAACGATGATTGTCGCCTTTTTGGAGACGACCAAGTTTTTCATATAATCTATCGAAAACTTCCCAAGTCCTTCGATCTCTTTCTTTAGGATTACCGGGTCTAATACCACTCCATTCCCAATGATATTCAATATCTGCGAGCGGAAAATACCTGACGGGATCTGATGAAGGACATGCTTGATTCCGTCAAACTCCAACGTGTGCCCTGCATTGGGCCCACCTTGAAATCTAGCGACGATTTCATATTCAGGAGCCAAAACATCCACAATTTTACCTTTACCCTCATCTCCCCATTGGAGACCGAGCAATACATCCATCTTCATAATGATGCGGGGATTACTTTACTATCAAAGATTTTTTAAAGGCCGAAATTTGCAATTCAAAGAATCAAAACCAAGTGAAACTTGGGAATAATCATCAAATCATTCAAAATTCCTTCTTAAACTAAAATGCAGCTCTAAAATCCTCAACCGAATCATAGACTGAAAAAATATTATTCAACTTAGTAATGATCAAGAGTTTTTTGACATGCTCTGAAGGTGCAGTCAGATAAACTTCTCCGCCAGCATTCCGCATTTTTGTCAGCATGGTAATCAGTAAGCCTATCCCTGACGAGCTGATGTAGCGCACCTCTTTAAGGTTCACTACAAATGTTTTAGCGCCTTCCTGTATCGCATCCGATACAATCTCTACGAGCTTAGGCCCCATCTCATCACCTATCAAATCTCCCTGAATGTGTAAATAATGGGCCTTATCGTCTTTTTCTGATTGATAGCTAAGTTTCATCTGTTTATATTTTGACTTTTATTGGTCAGATGGAATCTCGCATGGATTATAATCCTCCCTCTGTGTGTCGCTCGCGTCATGCTCGATTTCATGTGTTTATAATTTGTTTTTCAAAGGCCACGAACTGTCTTGTGCCGATTCCGACATCCATTCTGCTTCAGGCAGTCTTTATTTTATCTTTTAATTTTGGATCGTGATCGGTCAGAAGCCAAATTTTATAAAAAGGACCGATCTCCCACTGTATAAAGAAATATTTGAAATCATCCTTGATTTTAAGCTTCTGGACTTGGTCTATTTTCGCAATTCTCCTTGGTACAGTTACCATACAAAATCAATGAATGATGAAGCACCTTGAAGTTCAAGATATCTCCAACGGTATTTTGGATATTTTGGATGCGTGGATCACAAAACTCCAGTACCTCATTGCAATCAATACAGATCAAATGATCGTGCTGTTTGTATCCGTAGGATTTTTCGAATTGCGCTAGATTCTTCCCAAACTGATGCTTGGTCACCAAATCACATTCAACCAATAGATCTAGGGTATTATAAACCGTAGCCCGACTGACCCGATAATTTTTATTTTTCATGCTGATGTAGAGCCCCTCTACATCAAAATGACCGGACCGACTGTATATTTCCTCTAAAATCGCATATCGTTCGGGCGTTTTTCGGAGTTTTTGATTCTCCAGATATGCCGTAAATATTCTCTTGACTTCCTCGAAATGTGCGGTATTCAAAGACATTTATTTATTTTTTTGTCAAATATAACCCTTGCTGGGGAGAATTAATTCACTCTAATCAAATCGAGTTACCTTAATGATCCCTTCGACCTCTTTGAGGTTTTTCACTAAGGTCTCCAAATGCTCCGTACTGTGAACATAGAGCTTGATTGTCCCCTCAAAAATTCCCGCATCTGAATCTACGGTAATTGATCGCATATTCACTTTAAGCTCACTGGAAATCACTTTGGTGACATCATTGATCAGCCCTACCCGATCTGTTCCTACAATATGAAGCCCTGCCAAAAAGGCTATTTCTTTTTGACTTGTCCAGCGAGCTTTGATTACACGGTTTCCATGATTTGAGAGCAACTCCAAGGCATTTGGACAAGATGTTCGGTGGATTTTGATTCCTTCATTCACCGTAACAAAGCCAAACACATCATCACCGGGAATTGGATTGCAACACTTGGCCAATATATAATCAACCACATCCATATCTTCCCCGATCAACAACTGGTCATGATCTGGCCCTTTAAGGCTCTTGATTTCCTTGGTGAAGGTTGATTCATCCCGAACTTTCTCCTGAATAGCCTTATGCTTTAACTTTTGATTTTCTCGGAAATCTTTGAAGGATTTGATCGTAGTTGGATCAATAATCCCCTTTCCAACCTTATAATAAAAGTCGTTGGCTGTCTTTAACTCGAAATAAGCGCGAAGCTTTTCCACTGTCTCGGAGCTAAACTCCATTTTCATTTGCTTCAGCTTACGCTGCACAATCTCTCTTCCGTCTACAATCGCAGACTTTTTTTCCTCCCTTAGCGCATCCTTGATTTTAGCTTTTGCACGCGAGGTGACTACATGATTGAGCCAATCTTCTGAAGGCTTTTGCTTATTTGATGTAAGGATTTCGACCTGATCGCCGTTTTTTAGTTTATGAGTAATCGGCACCAGTTTTTGATTGACTTTGGCACCGATACATCGGGCTCCCACTTCTGTGTGGATTTCAAATGCAAAGTCCAAAGCAGTAGAGCCGAAAGCCAGTACTTTTAAATCTCCTTTGGGAGTAAAAACAAAAACCTCTTCTTGGAAAAGATTTCCCCTGAAGTCATCCATAAACTCTATGGCATTTCCTTCATTGGATTCCAGCATGCTTCTCACTTGGGTGATCCATTCGTCCAAACCTGAAGTAGTCTTGCCCGGAGCATCTTTTTCTTTGTATTTCCAGTGTGCTGCGTAACCTCGCTCTGCAATTTCATCCATCCTTCTCGTACGAATCTGAACTTCCACCCACTGACCGAGATTACTCATGACAGTGGTATGAAGGGATTCATATCCATTTGAACGAGGTGTAGAAATCCAATCCCGAAGACGGTCTGGATTTGGCCGGTAAAAATCTGTCACGATAGAGTACACTTGCCAACAGTCGGCTTTTTCATTTTCCAACTCAGACTCCAAGATAATCCGTACGGCAAAAAGGTCATATACCTCTTCGAAAGGTATATTTTGCTTTTTCATCTTGTTGTAGATGGAGTAAACCGACTTAGGCCTTCCTTTAATACTAAATTTGAATCCCTGTCGATTGAGCTCCTCCTCGATGGGCTGGATGAACTGCCGGATAAATTTATTCCGGTAGGACTTAGACTCATTGATTTTATGAACGATCGCCTTGTAGGTGGTGGTGTCGGTAAATTTTAGATACAAATCCTCGAGTTCGGATTTGATCGCATAAAGCCCTAGCCTATGTGCAAGTGGCGCGTAGAGGTACATCGTCTCAGAGGCGATTTTCAATTGCTTGTGGCGAGGCATGCTTCCCAGCGTACGCATATTATTCAGACGATCCGCTATTTTGATCAAAATTACCCGGACGTCATCAGATAGCGTTAGAAGCATTTTTCGGAAGTTCTCCGCCTGCTGAGAGCTACCATATTCGAACACGCCAGCAATCTTGGTCAAGCCATCAATAATGGTCATGACCTTATGACCAAATTCCCGCTCAATATCCTCTAGCTCCCAATAGGTATCTTCCACTACGTCATGCAAAAGCGCAGCTACTATTGAGGTGGTACCCAAGCCAATCTCTTCCACACATACCAAAGCTACTTCCAATGGATGATAGATGTAAGGTTCGCCAGATTTACGGCGCATATCCTTATGCGCCTCCAAAGACACATTAAAGGCCTTTTTGATGATTTTTGCATCTCCAGGCTTCAAGATTGGTTTGGCCTGTCGCAGCAGACGACGATACCTTTTTAGGATTTCTTTTCGCTCTTCTTCTATATCAACTTGGATCATGGACATATTAGAAATTTAACACAAAAATGGTAAGGATGATTTCTATTTCAGAATCTAAAATATTTTTTTCTCGGATGCTTGCAAATATTCAGGAAGTACCTACCTTTGCATCCACAATTGACAGCCGTACGAAAGTGATACGGTCGAAAAGCGGATGTGGCGAAATTGGTAGACGCACTAGACTTAGGATCTAGCGCCGCGAGGCATGGGGGTTCGAGTCCCTCCATCCGCACACAAATCGAACCCTCAATCACTCCCTGAAAACACTCAGGAAAGCGATTGGGGGTTTTTAGTTCGAAATCATCATAAATATTTTATACGTTGGAAATTACACTAGACAAGCATTCCGCAAATCAAGCCTCTATTAAAATTAAACTAACGGAGGCAGATTATCAACCAAAGGTAGACGCCAAGCTAAAAGACTATGCTAAAAAAGTCAGCATTAAGGGCTTTAGACCTGGCAAAGCGCCTGTTTCTATGGTAAAAAATATCTACGGAACTTCCATTCTAGTAGATGAGATCAATTCCATCCTTGGTGATTCACTAAACAATTACATTAAGGAGCAGTCCTTTAGAATCCTAGGAGATCCACTTCCTGTAGAAAAAGTTGAAGATCAAATCGACTGGAAAAAGCAGAAAGATTTTGATTTCGAATACAAGATTGGCTTCGTCGAGAATTTTGAACTTCCAATCGATGAAAATCTTGAGGCGGTGAAGTATCAAATCCAAGTGGATGACAAACTGGTCGATGAAACTATTCAAAACCTCAAGTCTCAGTACGGCGAAAGTACTAACCCTGAATCTGTAGAAGCTGGCGATCATGTTTACGGTGATGTTAAAGCTAAAGAGGGTGATTTTGAGCATACCGTTTCTTTGGATCTATCTAAAATCACAAAAAAACTGGCTGAAAAATTCATCGGAAAAGGCAAGGAAGACGTAGTAGACTTCGATGCTAAGGATGTCAAGAAAGGTCAGTGGGAAGAAGCATTTGGATTGACAGAGGAAGACGCGAAGGACCTATCTGGAGCGCTTTCTTTTACCATCAAGAATGTAAACAGAAAGGCAGAAGCTGAAATGAATCAGGAATTTTTTGATAAAATCTTTGGTCCTGATCAAGTAAAAACCGAAGAGGAATTTATTGCCAAGGTAAAAGAGACCCTTCAGTCTAGCTACGATAGAGAATCTCAAGTTTTCACAGAGGAAGAGTTGAAAAAGACCTTGGTTGAAAAAGCTAACCTTGATCTTCCAGAAGACTTCTTGAAGGAATGGTTGCTTAGAGCCAATGAAGGCAAAGTGACTGAGAAAGATGTAGAAAATGAATTCCCCGCTTATTCAAGACAGTTGATTTGGTCATTGATCTCGAATGAAATCGCTCGTGCTAACGACATCAAGGCTGAGCATGCAGATGTAATCGAGAAAACCAAGGAAATGATCCGTGAGCAATTTGCTTCGTCCGGCCTTGGATCTTCTATGGAAGAGAGCATGGATATGTTTGTTGACAATTACCTACAAGGTAATGAAGGTCAAAACTATATGAACATGCTGACCTCAGCTCAGAATGATAAGGTTTTAGCATATGTCCAAGAGAAAATAAAACTTGTCGAAAAGAACCTAAGCATCGATGACTTTAAGGAACTTTTGGAAAAGTAAATTGCTTTAAAGCTTAAAAAAGTCCTTATTTAAGGGCTTTTTTTATTTTTAAGCAACCATATTCAAAAAACCAATTATGATTAACAAAGAGGAATTCAGAAAATTTGCGATTCACAATCAGGGAGTCAGTGGATCGGCATTTGACCAGTACACCCAACATATCGAAAATATGACCCGAGCGGTCATCGAAGAGCGTCCTTCCAACTTCCGCGAAATCGACGTATTCTCTCGATTGATCATGGACCGGATCATTTTTTTAGGAACTCCTGTAGATGATCATATTGCCAATATTATCATTGCTCAATTACTTTTCTTGGAGTCAGTTGACGCTAAGAAAGACGTTTTGCTTTATATCAACAGCCCGGGGGGCTCCGTGACTGCTGGTCTGGGGATCTATGACACCATGCAATATATCGGACCTGATGTAGCCACTATCTGTACAGGAATCGCTGCATCCATGGGTGCTGTATTACTAGCTGGTGGAGCAAAAAATAAGCGATCTGCCCTCCAGCATTCGCGAGTGATGATTCACCAGCCTTCAGGTGGTATGCAAGGACAATCTAAGGACATGGAAATCTCCTTGAAATTAATCCTTTCTATGCGTCAGGAGCTTTATCAGATTTTGGCAAATCATACTGGCAAAACTTACGAAGAAATCGAACGCGACTCGGACCGTGACTACTGGCTAAAGGCACCTGAGGCTAAAGAATACGGACTTATCGACGAAGTTCTAGTTAAAAAATCAGTTTAATGGCACAAGTTACCTGCTCTTTCTGCGGTAGAAATAAAAAGGATGTGGATCTGATGGTCTCCGGAATATCAGCCCACATCTGTAATTTTTGTATCGAACAAGCACATATGATCCTTGGTGAAGAGGAAAAGACTAAGAAGTCTGCCCCTTCTAAACCAAAGTTCAAACTCAAAAAACCGAAGGAGCTCACCGAATTCCTCGGCCAATATGTAATTGGTCAGGAGGATGCTAAAAAAGTACTCACAGTAGCGGTATACAATCACTACAAAAGGCTACAGCAACAAATAGACCCAGATGATATCAAGATTGAAAAATCCAATATCATCATGGTGGGAGATACCGGCACCGGAAAAACCTATCTCGCTAAAACCTTAGCAAGAATCCTTGAGGTACCATTCTGCATCGCAGACGCGACGGTACTCACCGAGGCAGGTTATGTAGGTGAAGATGTGGAAAGCATCTTGACCAGATTGCTTCAAGCAGCAGACTACAATGTGGAAGCTGCCGAGAGAGGGATTGTGTATATCGATGAGATTGACAAAATCGCTCGAAAGTCCGACAATCCTTCGATTACAAGAGACGTTAGTGGTGAGGGCGTGCAGCAAGCCATGTTGAAGCTATTGGAAGGAACGGTTGTGAATGTACCGCCTCAGGGTGGGAGAAAGCACCCGGACCAGAAAATGATCGCTGTCAATACTGAAAACATCTTGTTTATCTGCGGGGGAGCTTTTGACGGAATAGCGAGACACATCGCCAAGCGTCTCAATACCCAGCCACTTGGCTTTAGCAAGTCTGCAGGAGCGGCCATGGCTGATAGAGAAAATTTACTCCAATATGTGACTGCTCAGGACCTTAAAGCTTTTGGATTGATTCCAGAACTAATCGGTAGACTTCCTGTACTGACTCACTTGGACCCTCTTCACAAAGAAGCACTCAAGCAAATCCTAACAGAACCAAAGAATGCCCTTGTGAAGCAATACACCAAACTTCTGGAGATGGAAGGTGTTAAGCTGAAATTCAAAGAAAGCGGCTTGGATTTCATCGTCGATAAGGCTGTGGAATATAACCTTGGCGCTAGAGGCCTAAGATCTATTTGCGAAGCAATCATCACAGATGCGATGTATGAGCTTCCATCCGATGACAGTATAAAGGAGCTTGTTATTGATGAAGCCTATGCCAAGTCTCAATTTGACAAGTCTAAGTTCAAACGACTACAAGTAGCTTAATATCAGACTAAGCTTTTTATACAAGCCAAATCATAAAAAAATCCCACTACTCATCGTAGTGGGATTTTTCATTTTTTTCAGTTAGGCTTTTAATCAAGCTCAACTTCGAAGTAATATTCGGTACCGTCATTAAACATCCCTAATACCACGATTTCTTGACCGCTTAATGAGCTTAGCTCTTCAAGAAGATTTTCTGCATCAGAGATTCTGGTACGTCCATCTTCGCTAATAATGGAGGTAATGATAAATCCTGGTCTTGCACCTGCAGATCTCCAAGCAGATCGTCCAACGGTAGCAATCATTGCTCCTCCGGCGATTCGAAGCCGCTCTTTCTGATCATCAGAAATATTTTCAAATACAACGCCGTCATATTCGTAGGTTTTCTTAACCTCTTTCTCTACAATTTTGGTGTTTCCATCAAAGTTTCGAAGGGTAGCCATTGCTTCCATCTTCTTACCATCACGCAAATACTCCACCTTCACTTGATCGCCTGGACGTTTTCTAGCTACCATTTCTTGAAGGATAGAAACGGATGTAGTCTCTCTACCATCCACTCCTACGATGATATCACCTGGCTGCAATCCTGCTTCTTCACCGCCACTATTTGGATTTACTCCATTGATATAAACTCCCTGATCTACAGGTAACTCAGTATTTAATTCCTCTGCTAGCTCAGGACTTACGTCTCGAATTGTCACCCCTAGTAGTCCGCGCTGAACGGTACCGTATTCCAAAAGATCATCGACTACTTTCCGAACGAGCGAACTAGGCACAGCAAAGGAATAACCATTGAAAGTACCTGTACGGGTAGCAATCGCTGTATTGATCCCAATCAATTCTCCTGCTAAGTTGACCAATGCACCTCCAGAATTACCCGGATTGACCACTGCATCAGTCTGAAGGAAGGATTCTATTTGAAGGTTATTTTCTACTCCACGAAGAATCCCGATGTTCCGGGCTTTTGCAGAAATAATCCCCGCTGTCACGGTGGAATTTAGATTGAATGGGTTTCCAACGGCAAGGACCCACTCTCCTATTTTTGTTTGATCAGAATTACCAAACTTCACAAAAGGAAGACCATTGGCTTCGATTTTCAATAATGCTAGGTCAGTAGTAGGGTCCGTTCCAATAACTTTAGCAACAAATCGCTTATTGTTGTCTAGGGAAATATCAATTTGAGAAGCTCCTTCGACCACATGGTTATTGGTCACGATATATCCGTCTGAGGAAATTATTACACCTGAGCCTGAACTCATGGGATTTCTCGACCCAGGGCCTTGCATTGGGTTTTCATCTCCCGGAGGAAATCCAAAAAGCTCTTCGATTGGATTCCTTGGTCGGGAAGCGGTATATCCTAATGTACTTTTGACGTGTACTACTGCGGGTGTGACTATCTCTGCAGATGCCACAAAATTAATCCCATCAGGGATCGTGAAATTTTCTCCGGCAAGTAGGTTTACGAAACTTGCATTTTGCTTTTCTTCAAATGTGGTAGCTCCCTGTGGCTGGAGGAAATAACTAACCCCTGCCAAAGCCACCATACCTCCAATGAGGGAGGCCAATAGCATTCCTAGAAAGAATTGTCTTTTGCTCATAGTTTACTTTCTTCTTGTTTTGCTGATTTAACTCAAAAATTATTCAATCAGGTCCATTTGGAAAATCAATTTAACCAGTTTTAACCGGCATCTATATTATTCTAACCCAAAAAAAAGAGTGGGGTTCACCCACTCTTCAGATTATTTTACTTCAATCAAGGCTTTATTGACTTTTTTCTCAGCTTTTGGAAGGGTTATTTTCAAAATTCCATCTTCATAGACAGCCTCGATTTTATCTGCCTGTACATTGTCTGGCACGTAAAACACTCTTGAAAATGCACCAAACTGAGATTCAAGGGAATGGAAGTTTTTACCTTCCTTCTTTTCCTCAACTTTTCGCTCACCAGAAATGGTCAAGCGACCATCAGTCAAGTCTACCTTGAAGTCCTGCTTTTTCATTCCTGGCACCATTACCTGCAGTTCAAACTGAGAATCATCCTCAGAAATATCTACTGCTGGACTAAACTTTCGATTTACTTCTCCAAGTGACTCATTGAAAAACTTATCAAAGAAGCCACCAAAGGTGGAAGGGAACATTGGATCGAGTTGGTTATATTTTACTAGTTTCATAATTGGTTTTGTTTTGAGTTCTATACGTTAACTGATTACTGATTAGAAATTTTAATACCAAAGCTAAAAATCAGTCATCTTGTCATTTTTTATTAGCTAAAGAGTATTTTTTTTGCCAAAAAGTCATGATTTTTAAATCATTTCATTTGACTATGATTTTTCCTATTTTGAGATTTCATTTCTGAATAATATGAAACCACTCCGCCTCTTAATTTTTGGTGTATTTGTTTTTTTAAGCTTTCCACTGATTTCCAATAGCCAGACTATAAAAAAGGATGTTATTGATAAAATTACTGGGAGTTCTGATTCTTTAAAGCTTGAAACTGAAAGCGAAGAGGTATTAAACTTTCCTGAAGTAGAAGAAGAGATAAATCAACAAGAACAGCAATTGAGCAGATTGCTTCCACAATTGATTTCTAAAATAAAACGCTATTCCATCGACATTAGCAAAACGCAGCTTTTGCTCAAAGAGCCCTTGGATACTACCGAAATGACTGAAATAATTCCTGAATTGGATCAGGCGATTCGCTCAATGCGGGGATTGATTGAAGACACGGTCCGGCAGGATAATGTGCGATACCTCAAAGGAATGAGCGCGATTCTCAGTGGAATCTTAAGTGAAATAGAGAAGTTCGAAGCTGTAATTGATTCTCGGGTAGATCTTGTTTTGACGGCAAGTGAAAATCTCAATAAAATACAATCTGACTCTATTATTCGATATGACACGAAGAAACTCGAGTTTGCCCCTGAAGTATTTCAAGAGATTAATTATCTGAAAAAGCAAGTCTTCGATCTCGAAAAAGAGATATTCAAACAAGAACTCTTACTAACTCGATATCAATCACAATTAAATGATCTCAATAACCGAGTAATCTCTACAAGTCAATATTTCAAGCAAAAATCTAAGGAATTAAATCGTAAAATATGGAGTAAAGAAGTCAACTACTTATGGGAACAAAAGGATGAGACATATGGATCACCAAAATCAACTCCCACGATTATAAAAGAGTCTTTCTTATCTAACGGAACCTTTGTTCTCTATTTCGTTGAGCGTAACCTGGCAAAACTCATTTTTTTCTTTGTAATTCTTTTCGTGGTCGGTTTATATCTCAGAAAAACCATCAAACTAATCGAGCAAGAGAAGAATTTTAGCCAGACTATTTTATCAAAAAGCAAGTCTATCCACAACTACCCAATAATTTCCTCCTTTTTGATCATTATTCCTTTATATTTCTTTGTTTTTGATAGAACACCATTAGCTTTTAATTCAGCACTTTCAGTCATATTTACCTTTCTATGTTCTTGGGTTATCAAAGACTTTTTCCCGGAGCGATTTAAGCGATTATGGTGGATTTTTCTGCCATTGACTCTTATTGGCCCTGTGCTTGGGGTGACTTGGGAGCACAACTATGGTGAAAGATTTTACTATTTGGTAGCCAACATATTAGCCTTACTTTTTGGCTTTCTGGCACTTTCTACCATTAAAGAAAAAGATTTCAAGGGCAAATCAATCCTAAAAGTCCTTCTGGTTCTTTTGATCGTAACTCAGGTCTTTTCTCTTGGAGCCAATACCTTAGGAAGGTTAAGTTTGGCTAAACTTTATGGTACCACAGGCATCACAAGTTTCTTCCGTGGAGTATCACTCTATATTTTCACAAACTTGGTGATGCAGTTTTTTTACCTGACTATCGAGTCAAAAAAAGAATCAGATACGATCTCAAGCTACATTGATTTTAGAGAGCTTGAAAAAAGATTTTCAGGGATTTTACAGATTTTTGCTTTCAGTATATGGGCCTATGGAATATTGATACATCTAGGTTACTTCGACACGATTTATGAAAGAGTTTCTGATTTCTTATCTGAGGAATATACCCTAGGAGAGACATCATTCACTTTTGGAACAGTACTGCTTTTTATGATCATCTTGTTGGTTTCGTCTTTCCTTTCCAACAGTATTGCCTATTTCTTTTCCACCTTTGATCAAAAGAACGCCACATCCCGGAAAAATCGACTTGGAAGTTCTGTCCTACTGATACGGTTAGCTGTGATGACTATAGGGTTTTTTATAGCTCTCACGGCAGCAAAAATACCTCTAGACCGAATCACAATCGTCTTGGGTGCTCTTTCAGTAGGTATTGGTTTTGGACTTCAAACGATCATCAATAATCTGGTTTCAGGGATAATTCTCGCATTTGAGCGTCCTATACAGATCGGAGATGAAATCGAAGTAGGAATGAATAAAGGTACTGTCAAAGAAGTCGGCATTAGAGCAAGTAAAATCCAAGCCTATGATGGCTCCGAAATAGTAGTTCCAAATGGAGACCTGCTCTCTCAAAGCCTGATCAATTGGACGCTTTCTGATAAGAGACGTCGAGTGGAGCTGATAATTGGAGTGGCTTATGATTCCGACATGAAGAAAGTCAAAGAAATATTGACGGAGATCTTGAATAGAGATAATATTTTGAAATTACCTCAACCAAGAGTCTTTATGCAAAATTTTGGAGAATCTTCTGTTGACTTCAGGTTGCTCTTCTGGGTAGGAAGTATGGATATATGGCTGGAAATGAGGTCTGAGGTCATGACTTCGATCTTTGAAGCCTTTCAGCAAAATCAAATCGAGATTCCTTTCCCGAAAAGAGACTTATATCTTAAGACTGTTCCTTCAAGTTGGCAGGAAAAAGTATCTCCCCCGGTTAGGGGAAATCAGGAAGGCAACTCAGAAAGTCAGGCATAAAAAAATCCCCGGGGCGACCGGGGATTCACTTTCAAATCAAAATTGCATTTATGCTTTTTTGACGTTGATGGCATTAGGACCTTTCTTGCCATCTTTGACGTCATAAGTGACTTTGTCATTCTGGGCAACTTTGTCCACCAATCCGGTTGCGTGCACGAAGACATCACTTTGTGATTCATCGTCCACGATAAAACCGAAACCCTTGGCTTCATTGTAAAACTTTACTGTACCGGTAAACATAATAAATTGATATAAATTGTAATTGAACGTGCTGTTAATGTAAATATTTGTTTATAAATATCAAAAATTCCAAAATTCTATTTTGTTGCAATGAAAAAAATTTTTCTAATCCGACATGCAAAATCTTCCTGGGATGAGCCTTGGCTAAGAGACCATGACAGACCGCTTGCCCCAAGAGGTCTTAAAGCTGCTCCCATCATGGGAAAGCGACTTTTAAAAAAAGAAATTTTCCCTGATTTAATTATTTCATCTACAGCAGAGCGGGCAAAAGAAACAGCTATCCTTGTGGCAAAGGAACTAGGCATGACCAATCAAAAAATAGTGTTGGAATCCAGCCTATATCATGCTCCACCCAGCACTTATCTTAAGGTAATCAGACAACAACCCGAATCCATTCGAACTTTATTTTTGGTTGGACACAATCCAGGAATGACTGATTTGATTCAAAATTTGGGTGTGGATCTGGATAATTTGCCCACGGCCGGTATCTGCGGATTTACCTGCCTAGCTAATACCTGGAAGGAGTTTTCTAAAGAAAATAGCCAGTTGATTTTCATTGATTATCCAAAGAAAAGCACTTAAGGCGCCTCGTACTTGCGGACATCTTGCTGCACTTCCTGAAACTCCTCTGGATTACTCAACAAATACTCGATTTTTCGGGCAACCTCTTCCGCCTTTACAAGCTCTCCCTGTTCTTTGAACTCCAAAAACTTCTGTAGTTCTGGAAAATCACTTTCTGCTGCCTTCCGGATTTCTTCTTGCATGTCAGTATCTACGATTCCGGGCGCCAAGCTGAAAAACCTAAAGTCAGAAGCCCCACTTTCTTTGTCGGCTACCATGGTAAACATGGCTAAAGCAGCTTTGGTACTGCAATATCCACCCCAACCTGCTACTGGTCTTGTGGCTGCTCCTGAGGAAATATTACAGACCACTTTCTTCGCCGGGTGGTTTTTATAGGCCTTGATAAAAGCATTAGAAAGGTACATGGGAGCCAGCAAGTTGAGATTGACTTGCATACGCATTTCGCGCGGATGCATCTTACCGATAGGTTTGATCTCTCCTATCCAGCCAGCATTATTTACCAGGACGATTTGCTCGTAAGAATCCTCTGGAAAAAGGCCTTCCAATTCATTTTTCAACACATCCAGATCCGAAAGATCCAAACCAACCTGAGTTAAGTTGGGTGAATCTATATCTAATCTACTCCTCGATATTCCGATTATCTCAACGCTTTCTAAACTCAAGTAATGCTCTAAAAGGGCTTTCCCCAAGCCTTTTGAATGGCCGGTGATTACCACAAGTGACTTATTCATATTTTAATTGATCAGGGTGATGAGTCAATTCTAACAAGTATCAATCCAAATTACAAAACCAGATTAAAAAGTTCCAGTTTGACCATTCAAGGAAAAAAGCCCCAGATAATTCCGGGGCTTGTCAATTATAGAATGTATTGGGAAAGGTCTCGGTTTTTCACCAAGGTACTTAGACGCTCTTGCACCATTTCCTTTGTCACCATTATCTTCGAGTTGGGTTCGATGGTATCCGGCACATCAAAAAGGAAATCATTTAATAAGTGGGACATGACGGTGTGCAATCTACGTGCACCAATATTTTCCACTTCCTGATTGATCAGAAAAGCAATACGAGCGATTTCCTCGATAGCCTCATCATTAAATTCAAGCGAAACCTGCTCTGCATCAAAAAGAGCCTGATATTGCTTGGTAAGTGCATTTTTGGGTTCACGAAGAATACGGGAGAAATCCTCCTGCGTCAGACTTTGTAGCTCCACTCTAATGGGGAATCTACCCTGAAGTTCAGGGATCAAATCGGAAGGCTTACTGACATGAAATGCACCTGCTGCTATAAAAAGCACATGGTCTGTGTTGATCACTCCATATTTGGTATTGACGGCAGACCCTTCTACAATCGGCAGTAGGTCACGCTGCACACCTTCACGACTTACATCTGGTCCTCCTCCGTTTTTGCCAGACTTAGAGGCCACTTTGTCTATCTCATCTATAAAGATGATTCCGTTATTCTCTGCGAGTTTGATCGCTTCTTCTTTTACCTCGTCAAAATCTACCAACTTCGCTACCTCTTCTTCCAAAAGTATTTTACGAGCTTCGGCTATACTTACTTTTCGCTTTTTGGTACGCTTGGGCATCATTCCTGAGATCATATCCTGTAGCCCCTGCATGCTGGCATCATCCATCATGCCGTTTCCTATCATACCTACTCCGACCGGAGGCGCAGACTTCACATTCACTTCAACCTTGCGATCATCTAGTTCACCATTCCGAAGCTTTTCCCGGAATCGCTCTCTTGTCCGCTCATTCAACTCGCTATCATCCGATGGCTCATCATCCGCATTCGCAGTTACAGGAGTCGTTCTAAATCCAGCACCTTTGACTGGAGGAATTAAAATATCCAAGATTTGCTCCTCCACAGCTTCAGCTGCCCGAGCTTTTACCGCCTCATTTTTGACCTCTCTCACGAGATGGACAGACTGCTCAACCAAGTCCCTGACCATGCTTTCCACGTCTCGGCCCACATAGCCTACTTCAGTGAATTTGGATGCTTCCACTTTGGTAAATGGCGCCTGGGCAATTTTTGCCAAGCGACGTGCAATTTCGGTTTTACCAACCCCAGTTGATCCAATCATCAAGATATTATTGGGAACAATATCCCGTTGAATATCAGATTTGACCATCATCCGACGTATACGGTTTCGAAGTGCAATAGCCACATTTCGTTTTGCGTCGCCTTGTCCGATGATATATTTATCAAGCTCCACGACAATTTGCCTAGGAGTAAGAGATTCTATTTTATTCATTTCAATGTTCTTTTAGTAAACAACCGAATTGATTCGCGGCTGTTTGGATGATTTTCAATCAGCCTTTCTTCTCATCTGGAAAAGAAAACTTTAAAGGCCTATCCACTTTTGACTTCAAGAGCGCAATGTCCAATACCTCGCTGACTCGATCCACAAAGTGAAATTCCAATCCTTTGAGATAATTTTCGTCGATCTCATCGATATCCCGCTTATTCTTTTTGCAAAGAATGATTTCTTTGATTCCTGCACGCTTAGCCGCTAAGATTTTTTCCTTAATCCCTCCGACAGGCATGACCTTACCAATTAGGCTGATTTCTCCAGTCATAGCGAGCTTCGTTTTCACTTTTCGCTGCGTATAGACAGAAGCCATTGCAGTTAGCATGGTGATACCGGCTGAAGGACCATCCTTGGGAACAGCTCCAGCAGGAACGTGCACGTGCAAATCATAATGCTCAAACACCCGGTGATCAATTCCAAGCTCCTCTGCTCTCGATTTGAGATAAGAAAGCGCGGTCATTGCAGATTCCTTCATCACATCACCAAGTTGACCGGAAAGTGTAAGTTTTCCCTTTCCTCTGCTCAAGCTCGATTCAATGAAAAGTATTTCTCCTCCCACACTGGTCCATGCCAGACCCGTAACTACTCCGGCAATGGTATTGTCTTGATAAGTTTCTTTATCAAATATCTCCGAACCCAATATCTTACGAACTGCCTCGGCGTTGATCTTCGGGTCATATTCCTCCTCCATCGCAATAGACTTGGCGATATTCCTCACAACTTTACCGATAGCTCGCTCCAAATTCCTCACACCGGATTCGCGAGTGTAATCTTCAATTATTTTCACCAAGGCAGCCTTGTCAAAACGAATCTGACTGGCCTTTAGGCCATGCTCTTTCCGCTGCTTAGGTACCAAGTGGCGTTTGGCAATTTCCACCTTTTCCTCCTGGGTGTAGCCTGTTACCTCGATGATTTCCATTCTATCCCGTAGGGCAGGCTGGATTGTGTCAAGGGAATTAGCCGTAGCGATGAAAAGCACCTTACTCAGATCATATTCTACCTCCAGGAAATTATCCATGAAGGCAAAGTTTTGCTCAGGATCTAATACCTCTAGAAAAGCTGAACTTGGATCACCACGGAAATCAGAAGAAAGCTTATCGATTTCATCCAAAACGAATACCGGATTGGAAGTTTTGACCTTCTTCATGTTCTGAATTACCTTTCCGGGCATCGCACCAACGTAGGTTTTTCTATGTCCCCGGATCTCAGCTTCGTCATGAAGTCCTCCCAAAGACATTCGAATATACTTTCGACCCAAGGCCTTTGCGACAGACTTTCCAAGGGAAGTTTTACCCACTCCAGGAGGGCCATAAAGGCAAAGAATGGGGCCTTTCAAGTCGTTTTTCAATTTCAATACGGCCAAGTACTCGATGATCCGTTCTTTGACTTTATCCAAGCCAAAGTGATCGGCATCTAGCACCTTTCGAGCATGCTTCAGATCAAAATTATCTTGGGTGAACTCATTCCAAGGCAATTCGACCATGGTCTCGGCATAGTTCAATGCAATTGGGTACTCTGCTGCCGATGGGTTAATCCGTAGAATTTTGTCAAGTTCTTTTTCGAAATGTTTTTTAACCTCAGCTGGCCAGTTTTTCTTTTCCCCTCTCATTCGAAGATCTTCGACTTCCTTTTCGGGTCCTTCTTCACCCAGCTCTGTCTGGAGAACTTTCATCTGCTGACGCAGAAAATAATCCCGCTGCTGCTGATCGATATCGGTATGCACCTTTTTTTGGATTTCGGACTTCAGCTCCAGCATCTGAATATCCTTCATCATGTACTCCAAAAGTAGCGTAGCTCTTTCTACTCCATCGTTGATTTCCAAAAGACGCTGCTTAGACTCTACAGGAGCATTGATGTTGGAAGAAAGAAAATGGGTTAGAAATGGTGTATTATCAATATTATCCAGGGCTACCTGTGCCTCCCGTGGGATTTCTGGATTTAAATGTAAAATACGTACAGCGGCATCTTTGAGAGACTCTTCCAGTGCCTGAATTCGCTTTGAACTTTTCGGAAAGTTTTCTTCCAAGTATTTTACTTTCGCAATAAAATAAGGGTCCTCAGTAACCTGTTCAGTGACTTGGAACCTTTTCTTACCCTGAATGATAATAGTGGTATTTCCATCGGGAAGCACGATCATTTTGACGATTTTCGCGACGGTACCAATTTGATAGATGTCTTCCCAGCTTGGGTCATCTGTATTCGGATTGATCTGGGCACAAACTCCGATTAGTTTATCACCTTTTTGTGCTTTTTTGACCAGTTTGATAGAGCGCTGTCTTCCTACAGTGATCGGTATGACCACACCCGGGAACAGCACTGTGTTTCTCACTGAAAGTATTGGAATCTCTTCCTTTAATGTATCTGACACCTGCTGACTGTCATCCTCCTCAGTGATCAATTGGATGAGGTCACCCTCATTGGCAAAGTCACTGACCATCAAATTTTCAAGCAGGGATTTTTCGAATTGACTCATATAGACATTTTGACAGACAAGCTGTCGGTTTTGGCTTAAATAAAAGAAGAACCTTCAATCTACGAAGGTTCTTCCATAAAGTTCAATGGCTGTGCCAAAGCTTATTCGGGTCAGATTGGCAGCTTAGAAAAAGAAACCCTCCACCCTAAAAGTAAAATCTTAAGGCCATCAACCTCCTGTAAATATTTTCAAAATGTCATTTCCTATCGCGAAAACCATCAAAACCAAGAGAATTACCATTCCGACTTTTTGGGCATTTTCCAAGAATTTATCCGAAGGAGCTCTTCCGGACACCATCTCATACAACAGAAACATCACGTGTCCTCCATCCAAGGCCGGAATCGGCAATAAGTTCATAAAGGCCAAGATCATGGAAATCAAGCCAGTGATACTCCAAAATTTACCCCAATCCCAAGAATTGCCATAGATTTTTGCCATTCCGATAGGACCACTCACATTCTTCGCTGAGACCTCACCGGTAAACATCTTACCCAAAGCCTTGGCGTTGATGATCACCACTCCAAATGCTCGCTCCGTTCCTTTGCTCAAAGCTTCAGCGAAACCAAATTGTCGCTTCACGGGCTCAATCAGAGGATTGGCTGCAATTCCGATCGTTCCTTCAGCTGATACCGGAACTCTAACAGTGTCCCTTACTCCATCGGATTCAATTAAAAGTTGCGCTTCTTGAGTTTTTAAGTCAGCTAGGGCCGACTGTAATTCATCAAAATAATATACCTGCTGACCATTGACAGCTAAAATCTTGTCTCCTTCTTCCAGTCCTGCTGTCTCAGCAGCCTCTCCGGGTGCCACATCCAAAATCTCAAAAGGAAAGCGGATCGAAACAAACTTAGCGAAGGCTTCTTCGGAATTGAATGAATTGATAAAACCTCTCGGAATTTCGATTTTGACCTGCTTCCCATTACGGTCTACCGTGTAGTATCCATTTTCTGAAAGCAGCACACTGCCACTGCTCAGTTCATTTAGGCTTTGGTAAGGTTGACCGTTTACATCTAAAATTTTGTCCCCGGTCTGAAAGCCTATGGATTCACCGTATTCGTATGCAACGATTCCATTTTCGATAATCTGATCTCTGGAAAAATAGGTCTCTCCGTTGTTGTAAACCAGGATCACAAAAATGATTATACCTGTAATCACATTGACTATAATTCCTCCCAGCATTACGATCAGCCTTTGCCAGGCTGGCTTAGATCGAAACTCCCAAGGCTGAGGTTCAGTAGAAAGCTGCTCTGTATCCATGGACTCATCCACCATACCGGATATTTTCACAAAGCCCCCTAAAGGAATGGCTCCAATCGAATACTCTGTCTCTCCCCACTGAAATCCCGCAATTTTAGGAGGAAAACCAATCGAAAATTTTTCCACCCGCATGCCAAACATCTTGGCAGTCAATAAGTGACCCAACTCGTGCAAGCCTACCAGGATTGATAATCCCAATAAGAGCTGGCCCACCATAATCAATGTATCCATTATTTATACTTTTTAATTAATTCATAAGAAATAGCCCGAACTTCTTCGTCACTCGACACATAGTCTGATAGGCTTGGGTGGCTGATATAATCAACCCGATTCATGGCATCTTCGATCAAATCGGACATTTGAAGGAAGCCAATCTCATCTTTTAGGAATGCCTCGACAGCTACTTCGTTGGAAGCATTGAGAAGGCAGGCAGCATTTCCACCCTTATGCAAAGCGTCAAAGGCCAATTGAAGGTTCCTAAAAGTTTTCAAATCCGGCTTTTCAAAAGTCAAATTTGGATAGTTTAAGAAATCAAATCGCTCGAAATCACTTTTCAATCGATCCGGATAGCTCATCGCAAACTGAATGGGGATACGCATATCCGGAAGTCCGAGTTGTGCTTTGATCGAGCCATCTTCAAACTGCACCAAGGAATGAATAATGCTCTGTGGATGAACAACTACATCAATTTGCTCGGGAGTCAATCCAAAAAGCCATTTTGCCTCGATGACCTCCAAGCCTTTATTCATCAACGAAGCCGAATCGATAGTGATTTTAGCACCCATATCCCAATTCGGATGTTTCAGTGCTTGCTCCTTAGTTACGCTTGCCAAAAACTCTCTGTCTTTGCCATGGAATGGACCACCTGAGGCAGTCAGGATAATCTTCTCAATCGGATTGTGCCACTCTCCTACCAAGCACTGAAAAATTGCCGAGTGTTCCGAATCGATCGGGTAAATATTAACTGCATGCTCTTTTGCCAATTGGGTAATAATCTCTCCTGCTACCACCAAGGTTTCTTTATTGGCTAGCGCAATTTGCTTCCCAGCTTTGATCGCATGAACTGTGGGAATCAAACCTGCATAGCCCACTAAAGCAGTTAAAACCACATCGATGGTTTCCATTTCCACCACCTGAGCAAGGGCTTTTGGTCCAGCAAAAACTTTAATATCATGTGGAATCAGTGCATCTCGAACCACCTGATACTTGGATTCATTGGTAATTACTACCGCATTTGGCTGGAATTCTAGTGCCTGCTTGATCAGCAAGTCACAATTATTTTGGGCCGTAAGTACTTCGACTTGGAAGTTCTCAGGATGCTGACGAATCACCTCCAAGGTCTGTGTACCGATACTACCTGTACTCCCGAGGATGGCTACGCGCTTTACTTCGCTCATTTTTTTGATTTGATGGAAAAACAGACTCCGAATAGGAAAGTTTTTAGAATAGCTGACAAAATTACAAGATGCTGAGAATTTACAGGTACAAATCGTCAGTTTTTCCCAAAAGGAAAAGTTTTTGAGCTAGGCAAGCTTAAAATATGTGAATTCGCCCAACAGAAATGAATTTTGGTCGTCAAGTTGAGAAAAGAAAGCGTATGGAAAATTTACTCAAAACTACCTTAGTGGGTTTTTTGGCAGGCATTTCTGGAGCCGCATTTTGGACCCTTGCAGATATCGCCCCGGAAAAAGAAACCTACACTTCCCCTAGCCCGATGGCGGAGAGATCGGAAGTCCTAAACACTACAATTACTGAATCTACACCTAGGAGTTTTGCGACCAACCCTCCCATCTCTTTCGTAGCCGCTTCTGAAAACAGTACGGAGTCAGTCGTTTTTATCAAAAACTTCTCTGGTAGTGATCCCCGCCGATACAGCATGTTTGATTACTTTTTTGGCACTGGGCCAACCCAACAAGTAAGTACTGGCTCAGGCGTAATCATATCGGGTGATGGATACATTGTCACCAACAATCACGTGATAGACCGCGCAGAAACCATTGAGGTGATTCATAAGAAAAGAACCTATCAAGCGAGATTGGTTGGAACTGACAAAAACACAGATATCGCAGTACTCAAGATTGAAGCGGACAATTTACCGGCAATTAGAAAAGGAAGTTCTCGAGACCTTCAAATCGGAGAATGGGTCATTGCCGTCGGCAATCCTTTCAACCTTACCTCCACCGTGACCGCAGGGATTGTCTCTGCCAAGGAGCGTCAAATCAATATTTTGGGAGGTGACTTTCCTCTGGAAAGCTTTATCCAAACCGATGCACCCATTAACCCAGGAAATTCAGGCGGAGCACTCGTCAATGTAAATGGAGAACTCGTTGGAATCAATACAGCTATCCTATCCCGAACGGGTTCCTACACAGGATATGGATTCGCTGTGCCGGTGGACATTGCAATGAAAGTAGCCAATGACCTAATCAAATATGGAGAGGTACAAAAAGCCATTCCTGGAATTGAGGCGGTAGAGATAACACCGGAATTGGCGGAGGAAATGAAAATTCAATCCCTCGATGGAGTGATTGTCACTCACGTCATTCGAAACGGAGCAGCTGAACAGGCTGGCATGAAGCGAAATGATGTGATTACCCGAATCGGCGATCAAGTCATCACAGGAATGGGAAGTTTCGAAGAAGCGCTTTCATATCACTATCCCGGAGATAAAATTCCAGTTACCTACACCCGAGATGGAAAAGCCAACAATACAACCCTGACATTACAAAATCTGGAAGGTGGCACAGGGGTATTGAAGCGGGAATACTACAGTTCAAGACTGCTAGGAGCCCGGCTCGAAGCTGTCAATACAATTGAGAAGGATAAGTTGGGTATTTCCTACGGAATTAAAATTACAGCTCTTTCAAGAGGTTATCTCCGAGACCTAGGACTTCGCAATGGTTTTGTCATCACAGAGATCAACAGAGAGCCCGCAAACAACCCGGAAAAGGTGGGTAAGTTTTTGGAAGATTACAGCGGAAAATTGCTGATAGAGGGGGTAGCATCCAATGGCCAACCGTTCATGCAAAGCTACACAGTACGATAAAAAGAGGGCTTCGGCCCTCTTTTTTTTGAAGACTTGTTGATTTATCCTTAGCTTTAATAAGGTCTCAGAGAATAGTTCGAAAGAAATTTCGAAAAGAATTAAAAGACCAAAACCTAAACGATAATCCAATGAAATCCATGCCGCCATCCTGTGAGGACTGCTTTCAGGAATTCAAAATAGCCTTGGAAGATTTACAGATTTTTGTCAAGCAAGCGAGATTGAGAGAGTTATCTGAATCTCGGAAAAGGGAACTGATTGCCAATTTTGAAGTGGCACATGAATTAGCTTTGAAAGTCATAAAATCTTATCTAAAAAGATGCGGAAAAGGCCCTTTTACGGGTTCCCGAGACTTAACGGTAGAGGCCTTTCATGCAGATCTGATTGATGATGGAAAAGCCTGGCTTGATATGGTGATTGACAGGATTCAATACAATCCGATATACGAATTAGACAAGCAGCCTGAATTTTTTGAAAATATTGTAAAGAAATATACTCGCCTATTGGACCGATTCGAAGATACGATGGATAAAATACTAGCTTGAGAGATTAGTAAGATCTCATTTTAAACTTCTTCTTCAGCTCGTTTATGGAGTTTTTGAACTGATTGTCCGTATCAATCATGTCATTAACGGTGGTAAGGGCATGAATCACCGTCGAATGATCCCTACCTCCAAAGTGATAGCCGATGGATTTTAGAGAGTGATTGGTGAATTCCTTAGAAAAATACATAGCCACCTGCCTCGCAATTACAATTTCCTTTTTCCTTGTTTTTGCTTTCAGATCATCCAAAGCAATTCCAAAATATTCGGAAACCGTTTTCTGAATGAAATCAATACCAACCTCAGTTTCGATGTCTTTGATGATATTTTTCATCACCGTCTTCGCCAACTGCAGGTCAATATCTACGCGATTCAGCGAAGCATGTGCAATTAGTGAAATCAGTATTCCTTCCAGCTCTCTGACATTGGTATCCACCGTGTAAGCCAAATATTCCACTACATCATCGGGAATAAAAATCCCCTCCGACTGCATTTTCCTTCTGATAATCGCAACCCTCGTCTCAAAATCAGGCATTTGCAAATCAGCTGTCAAACCCCATTTGAATCGGGAAAGAAGACGCTCTTCCAGACCTTTCAGATCCCTTGGGGGACAGTCTGAGGTCATGATGATTTGCTTTTTACTCTGATGCAAGTGATTGAAAATGTGGAAAAACATCTCCTGTGTTCTATCCTTTCCTGCCAAAAACTGGATATCATCGATAATCAAAACATCCACCTGCATGTAAAAATTGGTAAAGCTTTTGACATTACCATCCTTGATAGAGTCCATGAATTGGTTCACAAACTTCTCTGAAGACACATACAGCACGAACTTATCCTCAGGACCATTTTTAATCTCATTCCCTATGGCTTGGACCAAATGGGTTTTTCCGAGACCAACTCCCCCATACACCATCAGAGGGTTAAAAGAGGTAATCCCCGGTTTGGTAGCAACAGCAAAGCCAGCAGATCTCGCCAAACGATTACAATCACCCTCGATATAAGTACTGAAGGTGTAAGTCGGATTCAAGTTACTTTGGGTAAGCATCTCATCGCCCAAACTATCCATCTGGAAGGGACTTCTTTGAGATTCATCTTTTCCATTCGATCCAATAGGGACTTTTTTAGCCCCATGATTTCCTTGGGGATAAGAGACCATGTAAGGTTGATTGGAAGAGTTACCCCTGTCCACGACCACAGCATATTCCAGACGACCACCTTGTCCTAGAATGGTCTTAATTGCAAGCTTAAGCTCCTGAATGTAGTTGTCTTCCAACCACTCATAAAAAAATTGGCTTGGCACCTGAATAGTCAAGGAGGTACCCTCAAGCTTAACCGGGTTGATTGGCTTAAACCAAGTAGAAAAGCTCTGCTCGCTAACGTGCTGTTCAATCACACGTAAACACTCATTCCAAACTGCGCTAGCTTCTGAACTCATTTGAGAAGATTTCTGAAAATTGGTAACCGGTCAGGCTTTGACAAGGAGGTCAAAATTGAAGAAAAATCATATAAATAAAAAATGTCTAAGCGCTTGAAAAAGTGATTTTTTTTGCTTTCCTCAATTACTAAGAACGCTTTCATCAATTCGAGCATAATTCTTTAAACTGAAAACTAAGGCTATTGCTCTCCAACATTGAATGAATTATAGCTACCTAAAGGTTTTAAGAAAGGTTATCCTTGCAAGGAATCTCATTCGATTCCTTAATTTTGAAAAGAAGTCTTATCGATTTAACCAGATACCCAAATATGACAAATCCAGATTTTTTTCCTTTTCAAGCTACAAGCAAATCTGATTGGAGAATGCAGATTGAAAAAGACTTGAAAGGAAAAAACTTTGAAGAAACGTTAGAAAGCAAAGTTTGGTCGACTATCAAGCAGTCACCTTATTATGATTCTTCCGACTCACAAGGAATAGCTACCCAGTTGAGATTTCATCCAGAACCAGAACTTTCAGTTCTAGGCTCTCGAATTTGGGCAAATGCTGTTGAAGTTTCCAGTTCTAGCCCAAAAGCTAACAATGCTACTATTCTTTATCAACTCCAAAACGGCGCTGATGCATTGATAATCCATGCTTCAGAATCCACCAATTGGAGTATTTTGCTGAAGGATGTGCAATTGGAATATATATCCGTCTACATTTTACCTGAGAAAAGTGTCCGGGATGCCATTTCATTTTTGAATTATTTGGAACAAGTGAAATTTCCTTCCGGAAAGCTAAAAGGAGCCATTCTTTGGTCTCCCACCGGTAGCTTATTTGAGGAAGAAAGAGACTGGACAAAGGCTTTGAAAGATGCTCATTCTTTAATTGAGAAGACGAAGCTTTTCCACAATTTCTCTCCAATGACCTTTGATTTTTCCAGATATGCAAACGCTGGTGCTACAGGCCTGACTGAAGTTGAATATGGCCTAGGAGAAATCATTGAGACAGCTTCCGGACTAAAAAGGGAAGGCGTAGAATTGCAAAAATGGTTTAGTAAAATATGCATTCACACAGCAGTTGGAGAGCCTCATTTCCCAGAAATGGTCAAACTAAAGGCGATTCGGATTTTGACTTCAGAATTGGCGAAAAAATTTGATGTGAACTTGGGAATTGAACAGATTCAGGTCATTGCATCAAGCAGTCTTTGGACCAAGTCACTTATTGATAAAAACAATAATTTCATCCGTCAGACCTATGAGGGTCTAGCTGGGATTTTGGGAGGTTGTAATGTCCTTTGGGTCCGAAAATGGGATGGTGATGAATCTGATGCACTTAATTCAAGAATTGCACGGAATGTCTCTTCCGTGCTGAAAGAAGAGAGTTATTTAGATAAGGTGATGGATCCTATGGCAGGTAGCTTTTATCTGGAAAGCATTCAGAAGGAATTTATCGAACTTATTCAAGTCGCAATCTCCAAACTGGAAAAAGAAGGCGGCTGGCTTTCTCATTTTCAATCTAAGGCAGTTCATGAAAGAGTCAAATCGGAAAGGTTAGCCGCTCAAGAAAAAGTGAAGGAAAACCAACTGAGCAAAGTGGGTGTAAATCGCTACCAAGCAAGCGGGAAGTTGATCAATAATTTGGCTTTCCAACCTATCCAAGAAAGTGGCTACGAGCTGCAACCAAGCAGAGAAACATATCTGATCGAACAAGAAATCCTGAAAAAATGAGACCTGACTTTTCTGACTGGAATATAAATAAACAATCAACCACGACAAGCCAATCGGATGCGCTATGGATGTCACCTGAGCAAATCGAAGTTCCTCCCTTTTTTGATTCTACGTCGATCAAAAAACTGGACCATCTTAAATTTTCGGCTGGAATCCCGCCATACCTGAGAGGTCCATATGCTTCCATGTATGTCATGCGCCCTTGGACTATCCGGCAATACGCAGGCTTTTCTACTGCGGAAGAATCCAATGCATTTTACCGGAGAAATTTAGCTGCAGGCCAAAAGGGGCTTTCGGTAGCATTCGATTTACCCACGCATAGGGGCTATGACTCAGATCATCCACGGGTAGTTGGAGATGTCGGGAAGGCAGGGGTAGCGATCGATACGGTGGAAGACATGAAGCTTCTTTTTGATCAGATTCCCTTGGATCAAATGTCTGTTTCCATGACCATGAATGGGGCTGTTATTCCAGTTCTAGCTTTTTATATAGTAGCTGCTGAGGAGCAAGGTGTCAGTCCCGAGAAGCTGAGTGGAACCATACAAAATGATATTCTGAAGGAGTTTATGGTTCGAAACACCTACATCTATCCACCGGTGCCAAGCATGCAGTTGATCGCGGACATCTTCGAATACACGTCGAAATACATGCCTCGATTCAATTCAATCTCCATTTCCGGCTACCACATGCAGGAAGCAGGTGCTACGGCTGATTTGGAACTTGCCTATACCTTGGCGGATGGTTTGGAATACCTTCGAACCGGAATTAAAGCAGGTCTGGATATTGACGAATTCGCTCCGAGGCTTTCCTTCTTTTGGGCCATCGGGATGAATTACTTTATGGAAATCGCGAAAATGCGTGCCGGAAGATTGCTTTGGGCTAAAATCGTCAAGCAGTTTAATCCCAAAAACTCCAAGTCCATGGCTCTCCGAACTCACTGTCAAACCTCAGGATGGTCGCTGACCGAGCAGGATCCTTACAATAACATCACCCGGACAGCGATTGAGGCATTAGGTGCTGCCATGGGCCATACACAGTCACTTCACACCAATTCTTTGGATGAGGCGATTGCATTGCCTACCGATTTCTCGGCTAGAATTGCACGGAACACACAGCTTATTCTTCAGGAGGAAACAGGCATCACCGATGTGGTAGACCCTTGGGGAGGTTCCTTGTATGTGGAGTATTTGACAGATCAATTGGTGGAAAAAGCTTGGAAACTAATCGAGGAGGTAGAGTCATTGGGAGGAATGGCTAAAGCGATCGAGGCGGGAGTACCTAAGCTTCGAATCGAAGAGGCTGCCGCCAAAAAACAAGCACGAATCGACAGTGGTCAGGATATCATTGTCGGGGTAAATCGCTATCAGATCGATGAAGAGTCTACGATTGAGCTTCTTGAAGTGGATAACCAAGCTGTACGCGAATCACAAATCAAAAGGCTGGAGCAGGTCAAGTCATCCAGAAATGAAGCTAAGGTTCTAGAATCCCTGGATCGAATCACAGAGGCCGCCAAAAGCAAATCTGGAAATTTATTAGCTTTAGCAGTAGATGCAGCTAGAAACAGGGCTACCCTTGGGGAAATTTCCGATGCGATGGAAAAAGTTTTTGGACGGCATCAAGCACAAACTAAATCCGTGACCGGTGTGTATGCAAGTGAAGTAAAAAATCAGGATTCCTTTAAAAAGGCGCTTTCCCTTTCTGACGAGTTTGAAAAACTCGAGGGAAGAAGACCCCGGATTTTAGTTGCTAAAATGGGTCAGGACGGACATGATCGAGGGGCCAAGGTAATTGCCACAGGCTTCGCCGATATGGGTTTTGATGTGGATATCGGACCACTTTTCCAGACTCCAGAGGAGGTTGCCATTCAGGCAGTTGAAAATGATGTTCACATTGTCGGCGCTTCCTCCTTGGCAGCCGGGCATAAGACACTCATTCCTCAATTGATTCAAGAACTAGCCAAGCTTGGTCGAGAAGATATCATGGTGGTAGCAGGAGGAGTTATTCCTCCGAAAGACTATGATTTTCTTTACCAACAAGGTGTGGCTGCTGTATTTGGCCCTGGCACAGTGCTTTCTGAAGCGGCTATTAAAATTCTTGAGAAAATCATGAGAAGTGAATGAAGAATAAGCTTAGGTCAATAGTCCTTTTCCTATTTTTTGGTTTACAAGTTTTAGGAATTGTAGTGGCAAGGTTTCATGAATACCGTTTTTTTTCCTGGGCTCCTTTTGATGAGTTGTCTTCGTATGAAATAGAATCAGTCCTAGAAGGGGAAAAATTGACCGATTCAGAAATTCGAGACCGGTATTTCATTCCTGCTAAAGGAAGAGAAAATCGATCCATCAATCATATTTTTAGAATTTTAAAAAAAATGGAGGAAACTCATTCCAAAAAAGCTGAGGTAACTGTCAGGTATTCAACCAACGGGAAAGATGAAGAAACATGGGAATTAAAAAGGTAAACTGGTGGAGAGATCCTTCACAGGAAATGATCCCACTGAGATTTGCCTCAATTATGCTAGTGTTTTTTTTGTTGGGAATCAGAGGAACAAAACACATTTTGCCTCCCCAGTTTCCCTTTATTGATGGATTGCAAGCATTATCCGAATTTCCTTCTTTTTTTCTCTTTCTAGACATCATCTATTGGTCGTGTCTAATTTTGATTATTATTGGCTTTAAATATAAATATGCGGCTTTCACCTTGGCATTAATGATTTTTTTTCAGATCGGCGCAAATTCATTATTATTCTCAAACAGCTTCCTTTTTGCTGGCTGTTTGCTATTTCTTATTGGAGTTTATCAGCAAGGAAATGAATGGACATTTCGTTGGCAAATTGCCCTACTTTATGGAGGTGCTGGTCTAAATAAAGCGCTTGAATTTGACTGGTGGAATGGAAACTATTTCAATGCCTTTTTTGAAATCTATTATCCAAATTTTCTGATTGGTTGGGTCTCTGAATTCTTTCCTGAGGGATCATTTTATGGTTCGCTAGGAATTTTCACCATTTTCATTGAACTCGGGTTGGCGATTTGGGTCATTGCAAACCGGAGAATGGTTGGTTTTTTTATTGCTACCCAAGCATTTCATTTGACGATGTTGATAATGACCTTGGGAGAGCTTTCGTATATCTTCTATTTCCTCATTTCCATAGCTGCCTACTTGGTCCTTCCTTGGAATGAAATATTTTCACCTGAATCAAAAAACCAAAAGAATATCTACCATGATCAGAAAAACCTGGCTAGTAGAAGAAATTTATTCAAAAAAGAAATTATAATTAATTATTTAAAAAATCCAATTATTACTGGAATTCTAATTCTTATTATTAGCTTTAGCTGTAAATACAACCATTTAATTTTTAACTTTTTAGAAAGAATATGATTATTGAAGAAGCTAAAAAATCGAGATTAATAGCAGGTCAGGAGATTGAGGGAGTAGTACTTAAAACACTTAAGGAGAATAAAGATTATAGAGGCTCCTTTACTGAAGTTTTCAATCACCGCTGGAACCTTGACTTGAATGCTGTACAATGGAGCTATGTGAAGTCTGAGTCTAATGTCTTCAGGGGATTACATTTTCATAAAAGACACGATGAGTATTTCTGTATAGTCTCCGGTCATTGCGAATTGGGCCTAAAAGATATGAGGCCTGATTCACCAACATATTTGAATTGGCAACTATATGAATTATTTGGAGACGATTTAGCTGCACTTGTGTTCCCGAGAGGTTTGCTTCACGGATGGTATTTTTTCACCCCTTCAGTTCACCTGCAATCAGTATCCGAATCTTATGTCGACTATGGAAAAGATGATAATTGGGGTGTATACTGGAATGATAAAGACCTTGGTATTCCTTGGTCCTTTACCGATCCAATCATTTCTACCAGAGCATCAGACTTCCCTGACCTCCCTTCCTTCATCAACGCGATAGGAGCTTTTTGATCTTTTTCCATACCTCTCTGGGTACCTGTGAAGGCTTTCTTCCCTTTATCAAAATAAGGTGATTGCGATGAAGGAAATTATAGTCCCACATCATTTCATGCAGGGCTTGATCCTTTTTGAATTGCCATTCGAGGGGATCATTCAAGATTTTTTCCCATTTTATCAAAAGCTCTTTCCTTTCTAGGGTTGACAGTCCCGGGTGATCTCCTCTTTTGATCCAGAGTACTGTAGGTTCCATCCCACAATACGACTTGCATTCGGGATGGACTATAAACTGTTCCCACATATATCGATCTGTATAAAGTTCTTTGGGCGTGGTTCTCCAACCGTAAGGAAGCTTCCTATACATATCGAGCGTATGGCCCACGCACGAAAGCAACCAAGATGGGGCGTCCCAAGCATCCAAATTCTTATGACCAAATACTAGAAAGTTATCCTTTACGTCATAATTCAAAGTAGAAGCAAAGTCATATCGTTGGAGATAATGATCGAGTGTTTCCAAATGATGTGGCAACCAATAATCTCTGTCCGTGAGGTAGGCGATGTTCCTAGAATTAGCTTTTTGTAAAACCTCATGTCGATTTTCCTCCCCTCTCCTAGGGTGTTTCGGAAAATCAAAAAAACGGATTCGCTCATCGGCCTGCATGAGTTCCTGAATGACAGATCGAGTAAAATCATTTACACCGTCCCCAATTATCCAAATCTCAAAATCCTGAATTGTTTGATTTTGAGCACTTCGAATAGAATATGGAAGCAGGTGGCCTCGGTCTATTGAGGTTGGAAGCAAAATGGTGAAAAGTGGTTTTTTCATTTTAACCTGGATAGTTCTTTTAATCGAGCGATTGTTTTAATTACCATTATTCCTTCAGAAAGGGATGTTGGAGGTTCCTTGCCTCCACCTAAAAAATCAATGAATTGTGATAGCTCTTCAAATAAAGGAGCTCTAGCTTCAAACTTTCTCTTCTCCATTTGAACAGAGTCTGGCTTTGATCGATCATCTCCAAAATAAATTTCTATGTAATCCACTTTCTCATCTGGAAGGACGGCTACCCCCTTTTCAAAATGCAATCGCACCTCTCGTCTTTTGTCAAAATACCGGTTAGAAACTTCGAAAACACATGGAATAGATTTTCCCAAAATTGCTGTCATTCCTCTTGCTATGCCTCGATAAGTTTCTTCAACCGCAGAGATAGGTTCAGGAAAATGACCCAGAATGCTGTAAGCAATCGTGATATCATGGGGTATTAGAGTCCAGACACTATCGACATCAGATCGTGGACTAGTCCAGTTGCATCTATTGGATTTAAAAAATCTCAAGTCACCCAATTCTCCACTTTTTACGATTTCAGAAAGTAATTTTATTCCCCCATGATACCGCCAATTATGCATCACAAAAATTGGTCTATCAACATACTTTTCAAGCTCAATGGCTTCCTCTAAACTACAAGTAAGAGGCTTTTCTACGAAGATTGGTTTATCCGAAGGGATTAAATCAATCAAAACTTCAAAGTGTGTAATCGCTGGAGATGAAATTATCCAGGCATCCACCTGATGAGACGCATTCCAATTAGTAGAAAAAAATGAAGCTCCAAGTTCGCTTGCCTCCTTTTTTTTACTTTCTTCTGGATCAAATACCAATACTTTTACTCCAATTGAAATAAGATCCCTTAGAATATTTCTCCCCCAAATCCCGAAACCTACGAGACCGACTTTTTTCATGTATTTATGATTTGTTTTTTAAATGCCACATGGAATCCCTGCCTCTGGCAAGCAGGTCGCATGATGACCCCGATCCATCGGGACATCCCTCTGTGTATCAATTCCAAGATGCTCGATTTCATATCGGTTAAAAATTTTCTTGTAGAAAGATGCGAAATTCTAAATGAATTATACCATTACAAGTGATCCCTGCCTTTTGTAACGCAAAAAAAATTAAACTAGATTGAAACTTATACTGCCTTAAAAGAAAATGAACAACTACCTCCTCATCTACGATCCAAATTTGGATGAAAGCGAGCGTCAGAATTTTTTCGAGAAACTGGAGCCCCAGCCTCAGCAATTTATTGCCTACGGACCTGAGAATTGGGATCAGTTTTCTGAGTCTGACGTGCTTCTTCTTTGGATAAATGATGAGCAGGGCTATTCCATCCTTCGATCGATTCCCGATCAAGGACCTAGCTTGGTATTTTTGCCACACCCAGATCTCAAGATGATCGCTCGATCCTTGAATATTCCCAGCTCGAAAGAAAAGGCTTTTCGACTTTTTTCAGAAAGCGAGTCTATCCCAAACTTCGATTTACTCAAGATCAATGAGAAACTCTGTATGAACTCTCTTGTCATCGGGGACTCGCTCAGTGTGCTATATGATTCATTTGGAAAAAGCTTTTTCGGTAACCTAAAGGATCGATTTTCCAGATTTTTTATGCTTTTCAGAAAAGTAGATCTCAAGCAAGTAAAACTAAGCTACCTCTCCGGAGAGGAAGAAAAAACTATAGAAACTGCGGCGATGGGTATTTTAGCTGTGCCCCATTGTGAGAGCAATTTGATTTTCAAGCGTGTCATCAAAGATAGTGGACTCGATGACGGGCTCATTCACGTGATTTTAGTATCACCCAAAAGCCTCTTTTCCATAATCCAATTCGGAATCCAGCACCTTTTCTTTCCGATCAAGGGGTCTACCATCCCTGAATTTTTGACCTACATCTCCACTTCAAAAATGACGATTGAAAGCCAATCTTCCCTGACCTTTGCGATAGATGGAGAAGAGCTTCAAGGTGAAAAAATCGAGCTAAATATCGATGAAAGAAAGGTCAAGATTCTCCCTGGATTTGAAAAGCTGAAGGAAAAGGAATTCAAGCAAAAGGAAATAAATGTTCAAAAGCTACCCACAGGGAAACTACGGGAAGAACTTACCAGAAGGCATCTACCTTGGGTAAGACACGCTACCACTGAGGAGTTTAAGGACTTGTTTACCATTTTGAAGCAGAATGCACAGGCTTCATCCAGCTATTTGGTCTTAATGGCACTTTCCACCTTGATCGCCACATTTGGACTTTTTGGAAACTCCACTCCTGTAGTAATCGGAGCCATGATCCTAGCGCCCCTGATGGGTCCGATTATTTCGCTTTCCATGGGAGTGCTCAGACAAGATGATATTTTGATCAAAAACAGCCTGATCACGCTCTTTTGGGGTATAGTGATCGGTCTTTTTTTCGCAGTAATAATCACCTGGATCACTCCCCTCAAAGTTCCCAATTCTGAAATTGTGGCTCGAATCCGTCCAAACTTATTGGATTTGGGAATCGCTATTGCATCTGGTATTGCAGGTGCCTATGCCCATTCCAAGGAAGAAATCGCCAAAACACTGGCAGGAGTAGCCATTTCAGTGGCATTAGTGCCGCCTTTGGCAGTGGCTGGAATAGGCTTGGGCTGGGGTGATTGGAACATCTTTTGGGGTGCAAGCCTGCTACTCGGTACCAATCTAGCCGGTATTGTAATGGCAGCAGCGGTGACTTTTCTGATTCTCGGCTTCAGCCCCTTCCGTCTGGCAAAAAAAGGAATCCTAATTACGATCTTGATGTCGGTTTTGGTAACTGCACCGCTGGCTTTGAGTTTCAGAGACATGGTCAAGGAAAATAAGCTTATCCAGGAGCTGAGTGGAAAGGAAATCCCGCACGGATTACTGAGAAAAGTGGATGTGGTAGGGTTAAATCCTTTACGCCTTTCAGTGACAATTTTATCTGACAAGGAACTTAATCAGGGTGATTTTCAAGCGATCAAAAATGAAATTGAGGAAAAAATTAACCAGCCCATTGAATTGGAATTAACGCTGGGAGTGAGGGTTTTTGACTAATTAGATTTCCATTTCTAAAAGCGCATAGCTTAGACTTTTTCCGTGCGCATCCAAAGCCAAGGAGGTAGTGACCCCACCTGCTAATGCATCTTCGCAGGTGAATTGCAATGCATGTATCGATGGCAATACATAGCGGGATACATTTCCTTTAATCTGCCCTTTAAGATGGCTCTTTACCCGGTCTGCTGTTATGTTTTGAACCAGCCAATCAAAGTCTTTTGAATCAAAGGGGATTAAGGATAACACTAAAATATTCCCTTTATCACCAGCTCGACTGTGGGCAATATCTACTAGCTTTTTCATCTGTTTATATTTTGACTTTTATTGGTCAGATGGAATCTTTGACGATTAAAATAATCATTTCGCTGTGTGTTTAATGATTATTTTAATTGTGTCGATTTCATGTTGAGAGTAATTGAAAATCAGGTTTAATTTGATTCCGATCCAGAAGAGTGGATACCACGCCAACGACCTGAGTGACCATTTTTCGGGCACCTCCCCCACCTGCAGGTCCATTGGTATAGAGCGCCTCTACTTCCTCGCCAATTAGCTGGGCTTGTTCTAATGTTTTACACATCCCCGCCACTCGAAGCCGAACTTCATAAGGATTTGAATTTTTGGAAAGATCATTAGGATGAAGCGAATTCAAACCAATCAAATCAACTCGAAGGTTGGGTACCAGGCCTTTAATTCGCTTTTCGATAATCTCCCCTGCCAAACGTGCTCTTTCAACAGCATGGCTTCCAGCATACGAAATTTCGCCTTCACCTTTAAATCCTGCCTCATATCCGACACTGACCTTATATTTTTCCGGCCTTTCGATTCCACAACCACCGGTCACTTGGAGTTGATCGAAAGCAATTTCTTCAAATTGAACGGTGGAAAAATCAGCCACCACATCGGGAGTGATATAATGATGGGGATCTAATACCTCATACAGCAATTGCTCTTTTGCAATCCGTTGAGAGATCACTCCGCCAGCTCCCTCAACTTTGGAAATAACCCCTCTTCCACCCGGAAACACATCCACAAAAGGATGTCCCAATTGATCCAGGCCAGGAATAGGCTTAGACACAGGATCGGCAAAATAGCCCCCAGTCAATTGTCCGGCACATTCTAAAAGATGACCCAAAACGGTACCTTTTCCCAATAATTCAAATTGATCCAATCCCCAACCAAATTCATAAATCATCGGTGCCAAAAAAAGCGAAGGATCAGCCACTCTTCCCGTGATTATTATATCGGCATCAGAGGCCAAAGCTGGTAAAATCGCCTCCACGCCCAAATATGCATTAGCTGAAAGGAGTTTCCCTTCGGATTGAACGGGCCGATTATTTTCAAGCGAATGCTCCTCCCCAGAAATGAACTCAAGCACTTCATCCCCAATGACCGCCGCTACCTTTATTGATAGATTTTGAGACTTGGCTAGCTCAATGATTCTCTTAGCGCCTGCAATGGGATTTGCAGCACCCATATTGGTAACTAGACGTGTTTTGTATTGAAGTAATAAAGGAAGCAAATCCTTGAGCCGTTTTTCCAAAAGAACATCATACCCAAACTCGGGATTTTGCAGCTTTCTTTTTTGAGCTAAAGCAATCGTACGCTCAGCTAGGCATTCCAGGACTAAATAGTCCAGACTTCCTTTTTCCGTAAGAATCAATGCCGGCTCGATCCGATCTCCCGAAAAACCTGCACCACAACCAATTCTGATTTTTTCCTTCATATCAAATATGGATTACTCCGATTAGGATGGCAACGGTCAACATCACCAAGCTTACCAAGAAAGCCAGAGGAATGGTCTTTTTTTGATGGTCTCCCAAATCAACTCCCGACAAGCCAACCAATAAATAAGTAGATCCAGTCAGAGGACTAACCGGGAATCCAGTTGTCATTTGACCAAAAATAGCAGCCTGCCCAACCTCTAAACCACTAACCTGAAAAGACTCGGCTGTAGAGGAGAGCAAAGGCAAAATACCAAAATAGAATGAGTCAGGGTCAAAAACCAAGCTAGCAGGCATGGACAAAATCCCTGTCAAAAGCGGCAATTGTCTTCCCATAAATTCCGGAAGAATCAGCTGAATTCCATTTGCCATCGCTTCCATCATACCACTCCCTTTTAAAATGCCTGTAAAGCATCCCGCTGCAAATAAAATACTTGCCATTAGCAAGGCTTCCTTGGCATGAGCATCGACTCGTTCCTTTTGATCCGAAAAATTCGGGAAGTTAAAAACAAGCGCTAAACCAAAGGCAATCATAAATACCGCATAGGGAGGGGCCAAGCCTAGGACAATGGATGTTACAGCCAAAAGGATCAACCCGATATTTATCAGAAATTTCCATTTTGGAAGCTTGATTTCATCTTCATCAAAATCATCAATTTTCACCGAAGCCAAAGGTTGAACATTAACTCGTTCTTTTTTTCCCAAGAAATAGGCAATTCCCAAAACTGTCAGTAACCCAGCTAAAAAGGGAATAAATACTGGATTGAATAACTCTGTCACGGAAACCTCCAAAGCTGATGCGGCTCGAATAGTAGGCCCTCCCCAAGGCAAAATATTCATAGTGCCTGCTGCAAGAGCAGTAGTACAGGCCAGTGTGAGGCGACTCATTCCCAACTGATCGTAAATAGGCAACATAGCTGGGATTACAATCAAAAAGGTGACTGCACCCGATCCATCCAAATGTACCAGCATAGCCAATACTGCCGTAACCATAACGATTTTCAAAGGATCGTTTCCTGCAAGTTGGAGTAGTTTAGAAATAATGGGCTTAAACGTACCTGCATCCATGAGTACTCCAAAAAACAGGATGGCAAAAACGAACATCACGCCAGTTGGCGCTATGGATGAAATCCCTTCCGAAATCATCTGAGGTAGTTCGCTAGTTTTCCCTGCGAGAATCCCCGTCAGCACAGGCACCAATATCAATGCTACCACCGCAGAAGTCTTTTTGCTTAAAATTAAATAGAGGAGTAAAGAGATGGTCAGAATACCAAGGATAGCAAGCATAAGCTATTGATTGAAGCTTTCAAGAAAATTCAACTGTCTAAAATAAGGCACAGTGACCGACTTCACATCCTGGCCTAATTCAATAACTTTTGGATTTTCAGGGTCAAATTTTGGCCATTCAGGTAGGCCTTCTCCATTTGGATTTCCTGTTTTGATAAAGTTTACCCAATAGGTGGACATCATATCCTCCAGTCGGAAATCCACCTCTTCAAAAGGTCGATTCCAATTTTGTAGGGTATGGAAAGCATATGAAAATTCGGCAGAATGAAAGGCTCCATAATTTGGTTCTCCCGGAGGTATTCTGGTGAAATAATACAAAAATGCGGGATTGCGGCCATACTCCGTTTGCATTTTCGCCCACGCATAATTTTGGAAACCAAATACCAATTCTGCTAAAAGTGCTCTGGTTTCTTGAAGTTGTTCGTCATTCTTTGCTGGAAACAAGTCTAAATATTCACTAGCCCTTTCTCCATATTGCTTTGCGGCATTTTTTTGAAAATCCTCTGGGCTAAGTTCCGGTCCCATCCCCACATTATCGTCGGCATTCCAGCCAGTCAAAAGCGGCACATCTGCAAAATTTCCATTTTCGATCGATTCCTTCACAGGAGGAATCACTTGACCATCGATCACTGGTGAAAATCTACTTCTGATTTTCAATAAACTATCCGCTGATAGCTGTCGCAATTCATCAATCGAATTAACTCCCAGATCTTTCAACAGCTTTTTGTTCTGCATTTTTACTGCATCTGCAGATTGAACCAAGCCCGAGCCTTGACTAACCATACCTCCGCTTTGTGCAATTGCTTTTTGAAAAAGGCCTTTTGCCTTGGGGGAAACTACCAGCGCATTCACACTAAATGCACCGGCTGATTGGCCGGCGATCGTCACATTAGAAGGATCACCACCAAATGCCTGAATATTATTTTTCACCCAATCTAGAGCCGCAATCTGGTCCAAAATCCCATAGTTGCCGGAGATTCCTTGTGAATTTTCCTTGTCCAGTTCCGGATGAGCCAAAAAGCCAAAAATCCCTAGCCGATAATTAATGGTAACGACTACGATACCTTTCTTGGAAAGGTGTTCTCCATCATACAAAGGAACGGTACCTGACCCCCCGCTAAAACCTCCACCATGAATCCAAACCATCACTGGTAGAGATTCACTCACTTTCTCTGCTGGCGTCCAAACATTGAGATACAAACCATCTTCAGAAATTGGATCTTTGGGAATCAAAAACTCCTCTGACCAGGCAAAAAATGGAACAGGAGGACTTTGCATAAAGGAAGGAGGATTTTCTTTTGTTTCTAATACACCTTCCCAAGGAATCACCGCTTGGGGAGCTTTCCATCTAAGTTGCCCGACAGGAGGCGCTGCAAAAGGAATTCCTTTGAAAATCTTAATCGATTGATCCTCTGAATATTTCCCGGAAATCAAACCTCCTGTAACCTGGACATCATTTATCGAAATCTTTTCTTCGTGGAGCTCTTTCTGACAAGAAACTAGGACAATAAGAAGGCTAAATAAGAGTAGTTTTCTCATGGGACTGGATTAGCCCACCAAGAAAATCAAAAAAAATATTGTTTCAAAACGAAACAATAACCTATTCATAAACAAAAATGGGCTCCCCATTTTGGCAAATCACTGACTTAGGCGGAGAAACATACATGCAATCTGAAAAACGGTTGTTCTGAATATTATCCTGTTCCTGAAGCTCATTGTAGCGTTTTACTTTGGCTAGAAACTCAGGGACATTTATTTGCTTGGAATAGGCGATGTATTCCCAAGGGCCTCCGCAAGGCTTACTTCCCAATGCGACGAAAGACCATTCATCGGGATCAGAACATGTCTGCGAACTGGATAAATTTTGGATTTCCTCATAAAGCTCTTCCATTTCAGCCGAAAAACCCACCTTTTGCTCGCTTTCAAAAGCAAAGCAGGAAGAAAGGAAAAGCAAAAGGACTAAACCGTAATTTATTTTCATAATTATCTAAAAACTTTACCCACAATACGATATTGAGTCAAAAAACGATACAACAACTTTGATTCTTTAGGGTGAGCCCAATCGAAATCTGAAAACCAAGATAATTTAGAATTCGTAAATAAATTAAGTTTTTAAAAAATCTCTGTATTTAATTATGAAAAACAACTTTTTACTTCTGGTCTTCGCGATTTTCTTTTTAAGTGCCTGCACAAAGTCTGAGTTACCAGATATTCAAGAACAACCTTTTGGTGTGTACAACGCAGTATCGATTACCATTGCTATTCCAATTGATATTTCAAGATCTGGTCGGCAGACTACGGAGCACATAGACGATTTCTCCTATTGCAGTGAGTTTTATTCCATCGAATGGCGTCTTAACAAGGAAACCCCCATAATGGATTTTGACTATTTCGACTTTCACAAATGGTATAATGAAGAGACCAAGGAAGAAGAAACCATCATGGGCTGTGGAATCACGAGAAGAATTGTACAACTGGGGGCTAATAACAGCCTAGAATTGAGTTTTTTTGGCGATGACGGTACATATTACACGGATCCATATAGAATAGACACCTATTTTAAAATCAAAAAGCTTGAGTTTTTCCCAAGACAGGAATCCATCAATCTAGTTGCTGACCAGCAATTTAGTGACTTCGTGTCTGAAGAATTTGTAGAAACAGAAGTCACCTATCGCTTTGAATTTGGGTCACCTGCCTTTGAGTACTGAAATGGGTGGAAACGAAAAAACCACCCATTTCTAGGTGGTTTTATTCATATTCTAATTTATTTCTTAAATCACATCCTCTCCACGTAACTTCAATACCGCTCCTTCTAGCATATCCGATACCCGGATTTGGCAGGAAAGTCGGGAAGTAGGGAAATATTCCGGTAGGTTTTCCAGTTGATCGAGTTCGATATCTGTGGCTTCACCTAGCTCATCCGGTCCTTCGAGAATCTCGATATGGCAGGTAGCACAAAGAGCCATTCCTCCACAGGTCGCCAAAATTGGATATTCTGAAGCTTTTAAAATCTCCATGAGGCTGAATCCCATATCGGTTGGAGCCTCTACTTCTTGGCGATTGCCATCTTGATCTTCAACTGTAAACTTTACCATGCCGCAAATATAGAATTAAAAGGCATTGACGCCATTCACGGTCGTATATTTGAAACTTAATTTTTGATCCGGATATACATATTTGAAGGCTGAATGCATCATGATCGCTGCCTCGTGGAACCCACAAAGTATCAATTTCAATTTGCCCGGATAGGTGTTGATATCACCGATCGCGTAGATGCGCTCCACTCCTGTCGAGTAATCGCGGGTATCCACCTCAATGGCATTTTTATCGATAGAAAGTCCCCAATCTGCAATTGGACCAAGCTTTGGACTCAAACCAAATAGCGGAATCAAATAATCCGTTTCGATTTTATATTCGTTTTTGGTTTTATCAGTGAGCGTCACCGAATCCAACTTCCCGTTTCCGGAAATCTCTTTCAGGTTTGCAGAAAGAATCAAATCGATTTTTCCTTCACTAGCCAAATCAAAAACCTTGGCAGCAGAATCAGGAGCACCTCTAAAGGTCTCATTTCGGTGAACAAGCGTCACTCGCTTAGCCACATCAGCCAAATAGATGGTCCAGTCCAAAGCAGAGTCTCCTCCACCTGCCAAGACCACATTCTTATCTCGGAAAGTCTCCGGATTTTTCACCATGTAGGTAACTCCTTTGCCTTCAAAAGTCTCCAAATTATCCAAAACAGGCTTTCTTGGTTCGAAGCAGCCTAAGCCTCCCGCAATCACGATTACTTGAGCATGAACCTGAGTCTTATCGCTTGTGGTTACGATATAGCTTCCATCCTCTTGCTTCTCCAAGTGATCGACACGCTCTCCAAGGGTAAATGTCGGCTTGAAAGGCTTGATTTGCTCCATCAAATTATCCACAAGTTCCTGCGCTTTGACCTCAGGGTATCCTGGAATATCATAAATTGGTTTTTGAGGATATATCTCTGAAAGCTGACCACCCACCTGCGGTAAAGCGTCAATCAAATGGCATCGCATTTTCAATAAGCCTGCTTCAAAAACTGCAAATAGGCCTACCGGGCCGGCTCCGATGATACAAAGATCTGTCTGAATCATGATAGGTATTTTTTGGGAAAACCCCATGTTAATCCAATTTGTTCGTATAAATATTATTAGTATGCTAAATAATTATTCTTCCATCACCTGACCACCAAGGTTCTGATATATGGTATTCAGAATTCGCTTAAACTCCTCAAAATCCTCTTCGTTCAGATTCTCCCAAGCTTTTTCGCGAATTTGAAGGATTTTTGGTCGTAGGGCTGTGACTTTGGACACGCCTGAGTCTGTCAAGTGCAACTGAAAGCTCCTTCTATCCTGAGGATGAGGAACACGCTTTACATATTCCTTTTTGCTGAGCAAATCAATGATCCTGGTTAAGGTCGGATGATCTTTGAACACCAAGTTTGCCAACTCGGTTTGGCTCATCGGACCAAATTCTGAAAGATTTTTCAGAACCAGCCATTGATCTACCGTCACATCAAAATCTCCCTGCTTAAACTGCTGCTGGGCATATTGTTTTACCTTTCTGGCAGTTCGATCGAGAAGAAATGAATACTTGGCAAATTGCTCCTGTGTCATACAAATAATTAGTGTGACAAATATATGAATTTTCTTTATGATTAAGATAATCCCCTATCTCAAAGAAGTTTGGGACTCTTCAAAAAATTCAGCAATCGAATGATAAATTCTATCTCCTACTTGAATTCGAAAGGGGTTCTCAAGAACATGAATTCGCTCTTCAGTCCGAAAAGTAGATTTGCGTTTTTTTAGGGCTTTTTCAAGCCAAAAAACAAGGTCCTCAGAGCCCTGTATTTCCAAGCCTGAATCCTCCGATCGCAGGTTGACTTTCCCTCTTTTAGGATCAAAAAAGAATCTATCCTTTGGAAGCAATTCATTGATCTGTGCATTCAAGATCAAATCTTCAGGCAGGCCTGCGATCAGCGGACTCCCACAATTCATCAACCACAACTGATGGGCTGTCTCAATCGCAATATCCAAATCATGGGTTACCACAAGGATAGCCTTATCTTGGTTTTTGGCGATATCCTGAAGCAGGAACATGATCTCATGCCTATTTACCAAATCCAAATGGGAGGTTGGTTCATCCAAAATTACAACCTTGCCATCTTGAGCCAAAGCCCTGGCAATCATTGCCTTTTGACGTTGACCATCGGACAGCTCACCGAGTCTCTCTTTCCGAAGAAAATCCATTTTGGTAGCGGCTAGCGCCTCATTCACATATTTCCTGTCCAGTTCAGACAGGGTCCCGCTCCATTTTAGATAAGGAGTTCTTCCCAATCCTACCAATTGCTCGACAGTCATCTGTGCCGGAATGATCGGTTCACTGAGTACTACCGATAATTTCTTGGAAAGCTTTTCTCTTGGATAGTCTACAGGTGATTTGTCCAAAAGTTTAATCTCCCCTTCAAAAGGCCTGATTCGACCCAAAATCGCTTTGACCAGCGTAGACTTTCCTACACCATTGGGCCCTAAAAGACAGGTCAACTGTCCTGAGTAGAGCTGAAAATTCAGGTCAGATAAAATTACCTTTCGATCTTGGCCTTTTTCATAGCCCAGCGATAGATTTTTACCTGTTAAAACCTGATCCATATCAAAATTCTTTACTGAAGTTTCTTTTTAGAACCAATGCTATCACAACGGGAGCTCCTACCAATGAGGTGACCGCATTGATCGGAAGGGTCTGAGCCGAACCCGGAAGTTGCCCGATAGTATCGCAAAGTAAAAGTAGGCCTGCTCCAAGTAATGCCGAACCGGGAAACAATATCCGATGATCTGCGCTTTTCCAAACCAACCTGGCCAAATGGGGAACAGCTATTCCCACAAAGGCAATCGGACCACAGAATGCGGTGATACTCCCTGCCAAAATACCGGTACTTATTATCACCAACCAGCGTAATCGAACTGGATTGATTCCCATGCTTTCTGCATAGGTCTCCCCAAGAAGTAAAGCATTAAATGAGCGAGTCGCCAACAGCAAAGGAAAAGCTCCAATTCCAAGCAACAGACCTAAAAGCCCAACTTGATTCCACCCAAGTCCACCCAGACTTCCCATCGACCAAATGGTATAAAGCTTCAGTGCCTCCGCTTCGGAAAAGAAGGCCAATACCGAAATGATAGCCGAAACGGCAGCTCCAAACATAATTCCCACGATCAAAAGTGTCATGCTATCCCTGACTCGCCAAGCCACCAAACTCACCAAAGCCAATACTGAAACTGCACCAAGGATCCCTGCTATGGCAGTGGCCCAAGAGGAAATCACCATTCCGGAAAAGCCCAAAAAGGAACCCGCCAAAAGAAGTATAGCAACTCCAAAACCTCCTCCAGAACTAATTCCAAGCACGTAAGGACCTGCCAATGGATTTCGAAAAAAGGTTTGCATCTGAAGACCACTTAGACTGAGTGCGATTCCAGCCATGACTGCTACCAGAGATTTCGGAAATCGATAATTCAGGATAATCTCACGATGAGATGATTTTTCCCATTCTCCAGTGAATAGGCCTGAAAGTAAGGTGTCGATTGGAATGGAAACTGAGCCCAAGCCCAAGTTGATCAAGAACAGAAAAACTAGAGCTACTGCAGCTAAAATAAAAAAGAAGGCGTTTTGGTTAGTTTTCATCGAGTTGACGATAAAAATACAAATCATAGTCCGGCAAAAGCTGTGGATGGAGGATTTTGATCAAATCCTTCAAAACCAAATCAGGCCGAACATAACCCAACTCAAAATATTCCAAACCTCCTTTTGGCCCCTTCTTCTTGGTGTAGGTGTAGATGAAACCATTCTGGAATGCTTGAAAGGAACGATACCTCGGCTCAGCATCTCCCATTTGCTCTACACTTTCATAGTCAGCTGAGCCTATCCAAATTGGGGCCTCCATCGCATGATCGAGTACATATTCATAACTCAGCTGTATACTCCCACTTCCATCTTGATCCGAAAACACATAATCCCCACCTGCATTTTGGAGAATTTTTGCACCCCAACTATCCGCTCCAGGTACATACCAGACATCTTCATAAAGCACTCCTGACAAGACTTCTGGCTTTTCCAGATTAGGTTGGTTTTTGATTAGGCTCTCAGCTTCTTGGTAGGCTTTCTCGATTTCTTCAAAGACCCTGACAGCCTCCTCATATTTACCCAATAAAATTCCTGTAAACTTGATCCACTCTGCTCTGCCAAGTGGATGCTGCTCCACGTATTCTCCATTAATCAGCGCAGGAACGCCTGATTGCCCCAACAAATCCAATTGCCGCAAATCCTCACCAAGGGTAGAAATCATCACCCAATCAGGCTGTAAATCAATCATCATTTCAAGATTGGCAGATGGTCCAGAGCCTAAATCAGTCATCTTTCCTGATTCGATTTGTCCCCAAACCTTTTGGGAAGAAATCAGATCAAAATTTGGAAAGCCGATCAATTTATCTGTGTCACCCAGCAAATCCAAATGTGGAATTTGAGTAGTAGAAGTTAAAATCACCCGATCTACAGGCAGCTTCACTACTGCATCAACTTCAACCTCAGGCTTCTCAACCTCTTCATTCAAAATCAGGTAGCGATAGGATTTATCAGCTCCTGTCCAAGGCTGATTGACTTCTAAAATCCAAAAACCTTCCCCCTTCTGAACTTCAAAGCCTTTGGCGTAGGTCAAGGGGACAGTTTCTAAGCCAATCATCTCAGTTTTTGGGGACTGACAACTGATAAAAACTATGACTAAAAAGAAGAAAATTTGGTGAACCGGTCTCAAATTCGTGTCATTAATCGATTCAAAGTAAGTGTATTGCCTTTCATAGAACAAAATTTTTTTCAACTACTTCTTTTCACCCGGCAAAAAGTCACTTATGTTTGTGAAAGAATAAGGTTCCTGATTTTCAGCGAAAATCCAGGATTAAAAGGGAATCCGGTGAAATACCGGAGCTGTCCCCGCAACTGTAAGTTCTGAAGAAGCTTTTGCAAACCATGCCATTGAGTCGATTGCTGATGACTTGAGAAGGCCGCAAAAGTAGAACGAGCCAGGAGACCTGCCTAATTCTGACAAGATTCTGTGCTTTCGGAGGAAAAGCGAAGAAGACATGCATTCAAAGGTCCCTCTGGATCCTTTGCAAAATTCATATCTTCCCATTTCTCTTCAAGCCCGAATCGATTGAACCATTTTCATTCGATCAGGCATGATTTTATTTGTATGGGTACTTAGTCTGTTCGGCTTTCAAGCCGAGCAGCAAGATACAGTACGACTTCAGGAAATTGAGGTGAGTGCGCCTATTTTTAAAACATTTGGGCTTGGAAAAAAGCAGCTCAACTGGGACGAAACCGCGCTTGAAAACTATCAATCAAGAAGCCTTAGCGAACTATTGCAGGAAAAAAGTCCTCTTTTTATCCGTCAATACGGACCTGGTATGCTTGCTTCACCCAATTTTCGCGGAACTTCCGCTGGGCATACTGCGATTTTTTGGAATGGGATCCCAATCAATAGCCCATCTTTAGGTCAAAGTGATCTTTCAATCATCCCATTGGCAGCGCCGGACCGAATTGACTTGATCTTTGGATCAGATGGTGCGCTTTTGGGAAATGAAGCATTGGGAGGTTCAATTCTCCTACAAAGTCAAGCCAATTTTCAAGAAAGTCCAACTGCTTCAATCAGCCAGGAAGTCGGTAGTTTTGGACAAAGTGCCACTGCATTTCAAGCTGGATTTTCTGGAGAAAAATTAGCTTTTCAGACAAAGATTTATTCCCAAAAGGCTGAAAACGATTACACTTTTCGAGACCTATCTTTACCAGGGACACCCGAAAAAACCCAGACCCATTCCGCCTTTTCCCAGAAAGGAATCCAACAGGATATTGCTTGGAAAATCAATCCCAGCCAGAGATTAAGTACTTCCTTTTGGTACCATTTAGCTGATCGGGAAATCCAACCCCCTATGGGGTCTGACACTCAAGATACCCAAGAAGACCAAAGCTTTCGACTTTCCCTAGAGTATCTGAAATTCTGGGACAAAAGCAGATTAGAAGTACGCTCAGGCTGGGTCAGAGATGATCAACTCTTCAATCAGTCATTCAATCAAAACTCAAGTTTCTTCCTGAGTGGAGATTGGGAAGGAGACATCGGGAAGGATTGGAAAATCAGGCTAGGGACCCGAGGAAGCCACATTCAGGGAAATCTATCTACCTATTCTGCTACAGACCAAAGATTGGAAACCTATCAATTTATCAGGTTTTCCGGGCTGAAAAACATCAACCTCTCCTTGAACCTTCGGCAATTATTGGTGGAACAAAAATGGCAGCCTTTGCTCCCCTCTTTGGGTATGGATTGGATTTTAAATCCTACTTTCTCGCTAAAAGCCTCTATTGCCAGAGGGCTTAAAGTACCTACACTCAATGACCGCTTCTGGGAACCTGGCGGCAATCCAGAATTACTTCCCGAAGAAAGCTGGCAAGGAGAAACTGGTCTGAAATGGAAAAAAGGCTCTTTCCATTCAGAACTTACATTTTTTGCCATGGATGTAGAAAACTGGATCATCTGGATGCCAAAGGGAGCCATATGGTCTCCTGAAAATATTCGAAGGGTAAGAAATACCGGAATTGAATGGGCAGGTGGAACTGAATTCGCTTTGGGTTCAACTGGAATTAAAATCGATTTGGCATACAATTACACCAAGGCCATCAATCGATCGAATTCTAAAGAATCTCCAACATTTTGGAACAAACAGCTCCCCTACACTCCCGTGCATCAGGCGCAAGGTGGTGTAGAATTGATTCAGGACGGATACTCAATCCGTCTGAGCTCCCAATATATCGGCCAGAGGGCGACAACACTCGACCATTCCAGAATCATGGATCCGTACTCGCTTTACCAGCTGCATTTGAATTACAAAAAGCTCTGGCTTGGTCCAGTGCAAGTACCTATTTCTCTGAGAATCGAAAATCTATTCAACAAATCCTATCAAGTACTTTACCTGCGACCTATGCCGGGTAGATCCATTCATTTAAACTTTAAATTCCAACTATGACAAAGAATCTATTTAAACCATTTTTGATCAGCTTTTTAGCAGCATCACTTTTTGCTTGCTCTGAATCAGAGCCTGAAAGACCTCTAGGCGAATACGAACAAGGCATACTAATTATGAATGAAGGTGCCTTTGGGGTCAATGATGGAGAAGTTTTTCATTTGAACACCAATACAGGCGAACTCAAGAGTAATGTTTTTGAGCTAGAAAACGGTCGACCATTTGCAGGTCTTTTGCAGGACATGATTTTAGAAGAAGAGCGCCTCTATCTCGTAGCGAATACCGGAAAAGTCGAAATTGTGGATGCTAGAGACTTCAAAAGTATAGGTTCAGTGACTGGAGATTTGGATATCTCCCGATCATTGACCGTGAACAGTGGAAAACTCTTCATTTCTGATTATGGTCCTTATGCACCTGACTTCAGCACTCCTGATTCCTATGTTGCTGTGGTCAATACGCAGAATGGAGTTTTAGTTTCCAAAAAAATTCCAGTTTCCAGAAAACCAGAAGATATGATTGCGAGTGGCAAGTATGTCTTGGTGGCTAGCTCAGAGGAGGGTAAAGTCGAAATAATAGATGCTCAGACAGAAGAAATCTTCAAAACAATCAACGTGGAAGGTAGACCAATGAAGTTTTTTGAAGCGAACGGCAGCATTTTCCTCTATTCCATCACAAGTGAAGAAGTAATTTTCTACAGTTTTCATCTAGACAATTTCACTTTAGCGACAACCAATTATTACCCAATTATCAATGCAACTGGGAAAATTGCCGTTTCTCCCGAAGGTGTAGCCTACATGTTGACTAGCTCAGGCTGGCCAGATTACCAAGATGGAATAGCCAAATTAGCTCTATTCGGTCCAGAGATTGATCTTAATTGGTACACGGGCTCGGGGTTTTATGGAATTGGATATGACCCCATCGCTCAGGAGATTTATGTATCCAATTCAAATGGATTCCAAGGAAATGGAAGCGTGACGATACTGGATAAGGAAGGCACAGAAATAAGAAACTTCGAAGTGGGTAGAGGACCATCTGGATTCCTTTTTAGATAAAAAAATAGCGCTGTCACTCCTATAGGAGCGGCAGCGCTTTTAATTTTAAATATCAATGATTTTAAAGCCTTCTACTTTTTGAAGAATAGGCCCGTCAGCTCTTTTGCAAAAGCGATGGGGTTGAGGGTTCCTTTTTTGACAGCTTCCTTTCCTTCCGGCAATCGCTTTTGGATCTCTGGATGTTCCAAAAAAGCTTTTCCTAGTATGGACTGAATACTTTCATCCAACCAATTGAGACGTTGCTTGGCTCTATTTTCATTCCATAATCCTCGCTCCACCATGTGATTTTGGTATTCGGAAATCTTCTTCCAGCAATCGATCAGTCCATCACCTGTCAGGGAGGACCCGATCGTAACTGAGGGATACCATCCACTTTCTGATGGCGGAAAAAGATGCAAGGCATTCTGGTAGTGATTTTTGGCTCGTTTGGCAGCAGGAATAGTATCTCCGTCAGCCTTATTGATAAGGATTCCGTCTGCCATTTCCATGATCCCCTTTTTGATTCCCTGCAGTTCATCGCCAGCACCTGCCAGCATCAGCAAAAGAAAAAAGTCCACCATACCTTTCACGGCTGTTTCCGATTGGCCCACTCCTACTGTTTCTACTAAAATCACGTCAAAGCCAGCGGCCTCACAAATCAGCATGGATTCCCGGGTTTTGGAGCTTACTCCACCCAGTGTCTTTCCGGAGGGACTAGGCCGAATAAAAGCCCTTCGATCAGCCGCCAATTTTTCCATTCGGGTTTTGTCTCCCAATATGCTACCCCCAGTTTTTTGACTCGACGGATCTACAGCCAAGACAGCCACTTTCTTCCCTTGGTCCAATAAAATCCTGCCAAAAGCCTCGATAAATGTACTCTTTCCCACCCCCGGCACTCCGGTAATTCCTATTCGAATCGAATTGCCAGCATAGGGTAAGATTTCCTGAACCAGCGCACTTGCCAAATCCGAATCAGCACTCAAATTACTCTCTACCAAGGTAATTGCCTGCGCCAGAACAGCTCGATTTCCTGCCAAAATCCCTGCCTTGTATTCCTCTACAGATTTCCGCTTTTTAATCATTGTCATTAAAGGTAAATCGGCTTTCTCCCAGAATTGACTTCTCATAGCTCGCCAATAAATACTTTTCCCACTCTTTTGGAAAATGGGGTTCCTTGGGTGTTAGGGTCAATGATTCACTAGGAGTATCCTTGAAGAAAAAAACTTTGGTCTTACCGTATTTAGTATGTGGCTGAGCTTCTCCAAATTCCTTCATCCAGCTAGGATCTGTATCCAAGACTTTTACTGCATAAATACGCAGCACCGGGCCGGTATTATTTTCATTTCGGTAAAAATCTATTTCCTCATATTTCCCTTCGAATCGCTCCATTCCGGGCTGAGAAAAGCTTTCCATCATGATGTAGATAAGGAGTGCTGTTACAGCTAGAGAAATAAACAGAATCAATCGACGAGAGTTCTTCAAATTATTAGGGGTTATTGGCTTTTGGCCTTAATTTAGCCCAAAATTCTGACAATGGGATTCGAATACATCAAGGCCCTTCACATCATTTTTGTAGTCACTTGGTTTGCAGGGCTTTTCTACATCGTCCGCCTTTTCATCTATCAGACGGAAGCCATGGAGCGACCCGAGGCTGAGCGAGCGATTCTCAAACCTCAACTTGACCTGATGGCCTCCCGACTATGGTACATTATCACTTGGCCATCTGCTATTTTAACACTCATTTTTGGATTCTGGGTTTTGACCTATCGAATGGGCTACCTTCAGCTGGGATTTATGCATGCCAAACTTGGCTTTGTAGCCTTATTATACGGATATCACATAGGCTGTCATATTCTTTTCAAAGAAATACAAAAAGGCCGAACTCGCTGGACATCCACACAGTTAAGAATCTGGAATGAGGCTTCGACCCTACTCTTATTTGCCATTGTTTTTCTCATTGTGCTGAAAAGCACAGTCAGTATGCTATGGGGAATTGTAAGTTTGGTTGGGTTAGGCGTCACATTGATGCTGGGAATCCGCATTTACAAAAAATTCAGAAATCGAGCATGACGGAAGCGACACACAGAGGGAGGATTATAATTGCGACCTGCCTACCGCAGGCAGGGATTCCATCTGACCGCTAAAAATCAAATTATAAACAGGTGAAAAGATTAAAAATATGCATAAAGTCAAAATTCTCTTTTTTGCTTTGGGAGCCATCCTCTTCTGGCAGTGTGAAAGCCCTCAATCAGGGTCTGATGAAGGAGGAAACTTACCGATTTTAGGAAATCGCTATGTGGATGAAATTGAGCGGGATGGAAAAATGGTGGAAGATACCGTATATCATGAAATCGCTGATTTCGAATTCGTCAACCAAGTGGGCGACACCATTTCCAATGCGGATGTTGAGGGGAAAATTTATGTGGCAGATTTCTTCTTTACTACTTGCCCCACCATCTGTCCGATCATGAAAAAGGAGATGCTGAGGGTTTATGAAACTTACAAAGACAACCCAAATTTCCTCATTTTAAGCCACTCCATAGATCCTACACATGACACCCAGGAAGTCTTGAAAGTATACGCCGAAAAGTTGGGGGTGAACGATGCCAAAACTTGGAATTTCCTAACAGGCGATGCTGAAAAAATCTATGAGATTGGTCAAACTAGCTACCTCACCACTGCTATGGAAGATCAAAATGAACCCGGTGGTTTTCTTCACAGTGGAGCTTTTGTACTTGTAGACGGCGATGGTCATATCAGAGGCGTGTACGATGGAACCAAATCTGATCAGGTAGATCGCTTGATCCGCGATATTCCAAAATTACTCGAGCAATGAGAAAATCTATCTTTGCTTGGTTGATTTTGGTAGGAATCGCCTGCAGTCCAAAAAGCACCCAAGAGGAGAATTATCTGTCAGAAATCTCCGATCCAGATGTCATGAAGTATGCCATACACGGCAAGACACTCTATGAAAACTACTGCGCAAATTGCCATCAGGCTGACGGTAAAGGACTGGGAAAACTCATCCCTCCTCTAAGGGATGCAGACTACTTTCGAGCTAGTATTCCACGGGCAGTTTGGATCATGAAAAATGGGCAAAAGGGCGAAATAATGGTCAACGGACAAGTCTACGATCAGCCTATGCCTGCCAATCCAAACTTAAAACCACTGGATATCGCTCAGATCTCCACTTACTTGTATAATATTTGGGGCATGAATGAAGGTGTAATTACTTCGGCTGAAGTAGAAAAGTATCTCCAAGAAGCGCCAGAGAATTATTGATCTTCCAATAGACTGGAAGCTTTTTCTAAAACAGTCTTGATGTCATCATTGACTTTTTGGACCTTTACCATTTGATCTTCTAAGTAAGCCTTTACTTCCTCAGGGCTGCGTTCTCCGTTTTCCTGCTCATATTGTCTCATCCAAACAAACATCCCCTCATGGGCTTGGTTCAAATCATAAGCCAGCGCCTTTAGCTCTTGAACCCTCAAGCTATCACCTTCTTCATTGGACTCAAGTTCCTCAGCTAGATTCAAAGCCTGCTTTTCAAGATTTTTCAGCTTACCCATCTGAGGCATCACCTCATCATGAACTGCAATGACTTCATCTCTCAGTTCTTTATTTTGATCCGAAAGGGAAGGACCACAAGAGTACATTAAAAAAACAGCCAACAAAGTGAAAATGTATGAATACTTAGTCATGATTATCAGGTAATTTATATTACTAATTCAATTTTTTCTTCGTTTCATTATAGTTTTTACTGCAAAGTAAACCATATGGCAAATATAGAATTGGATTGGCATTTAAAACGTACTTTGAAGAAAAATATAAGTTTAAAAATCAAATTTTGATTCAAAGGGCTTAATTTCGAATTCAAGTTCTGAGCGGAAATCACCATTCAAATACAAATCATAAACACATGAAACCATACTGTTTTGCAGATAGACAATTCGTCCCAACACAAGATGCTACCCTCCACGCTTCAGATTTAGGCTTGATCAGAGGTTATGGCATTTTTGATTTTTTTAGGACCGTCAACTATCAGCCTTTGTTTTTGGAAGATTATTTGGATCGATTCATTCGCTCTGCGGAAAAAACCTTTATTCCACTCCCCTACAGCCGCTCAGAATTAAAGGAAATCGTCACCGAACTTATCCAAAAAAACGATCTCAAAGCCGGTGGAATTCGAATGGTATTAAGTGGTGGAATGTCTGAAAACCATTTTTCCCCTGGAAAAGGAAAGTTATTCCTATTTGCAGAAGAACTCATCTTCCCAGCAAAAGAAAAATATGAGCAAGGCATCAAGTTATTGACTTTGGAACACGTCAGACCCATCGCCAGTATCAAAACCACCAATTATGCTTTGGCCGTATGGCACTCTCATATTTGGAAGGAGCAAGGAGCCGAAGATGTACTTTACCACCAAAATGGATATGTAAGCGAAAGCTCGAGAAGTAATTTTTTCATTGTGAAAAACAATGAAATCATCACCCCTTCTGAACACATCCTATTAGGCATTACCCGAAAAAACATTCTAAAACTGGCAGATATCCCTGTCCATATCCGCCCATTAACCCTAAAGGAAACACTTGAGGCTGATGAAGCTTTTATTACCTCTACAACAAAAATCCTTCTTCCGGTCACTCAAATTGATGAGCAACCTATTGGTACCGGGAAACCTGGCCCTATTTCATTGGACTTATTGAAGCGGTTTAAAAATCTAGAATCGGAGCTTACTAAAGCCTGAAAGCACTATTCAACTAACGATGCGTCCTGAAGAATATACATGAGTTTTTCAGGATCTTTGGAATTCAAGGTTAGCTTGCCACGTACCTTCACTCTTTTCGAAGTGTATTTGATTGGGTTGGAAAGCATGACCTCCATGACCGTCTCAGGGCCTCCGGAACCACAGAAAAAGCATTCAGCCAAAGGAAGGCTTGATAAAATGATGTGATCCGGCTTAAACATCCCTTCAAATGGAATGATATAGCCATCAGCCTCTACCATTTTGCCCTCAAGCTTCTGAATATTTTCAGAGAAGACAGGGACATAAAGCTCACCAAATTCATCCTCACTGATTTTATAACTTACCTCGGCCAGATTTCTCCAGACATTATCTTGCTGGGCGAAAACAAAGGATGGCTTCGCGGCGAGGATTATGAACGCTAATACTAAAATTGGGCTTATTCTTTTCATCTGTTTATTTTTTGATTTTTATTGGTCAGATGGAATCTTTGACGATTAAAATAATCATTTCCCTGTGTGTTTAATGATGATTTTAATCGTGTCGATTTCATGTGTTTATAATTTGTCTTAATCGGTCAAATGGAATCCCTGCCTGCGGAAGGCAAGCTCGATTTCATGTCAAATATTCGATTTAATAGTCAAAACCACTTCGATTCACAGTTTGATTTGACTATTTGAGTTTTTATTTTCTTGTCAATTGATTAGCTATACTTGTCTGATAAGCGGACCAAGCTGGGATGGCCGAAGCCAAAACTCCCACTGTTAACGCATAAATGACTATCCAAAGTTCAGCAGATAGGAAAGTCCATGCCTGCAGGCCAGCAGCAATCCCTTGTTCATTTTGCGAAGCTAAAATAGAGAGGAAACCATGGCCCAGCAATATTCCCAGTAGAGCTCCTAAGAAAGTCAAAGAAATCCCTTCTAGAAATATCAAAATCAGCAATTGAAATTTACTGGCACCAATAGCTCGGAGTACAGCCAAGTCATAGCGCCGTTCTTTCAATGAATTGTAAAGGGCGATAAATATTCCTAAACCTGAAATCGCGATCAGCACAAAAGCCAATCCCTCCAATACTTGAATACCAACTCCAAGGAGCTCAAACAAGCGTGACATCTCGAATGAGGGAGAAGCTGCTTGCATATTCGTATTGGAATTAATCATCCGGGGTAGCTGTACGGCAGCCATAGGGCTTCGGTACTGAACCAGCAGGGTGGTAACTTCACGATCTTGATCCGTTTTAGGGAAGCCGGATTTAGCGACTGGATGATGGAATTTGGCATCATGGTCATGATCATGTCCGTGACCTTCTTCCTCGTGATGATGATCTTCGTGGTCATGGTCAGCATGCTCAGCCTCTTCGTTCTGATGCTCATGATCATTAGCATCTGTATCTTGGTCTTCGCTTGGTTCCGAAGTAGATTCCTCTTCAGCTGGTTCCTCCTCATCATGCGTATACCAAACCGTCTCGACTGAAGTTAGAACCAGTCTATCTACTACATTTCCTTTTGGTTCCAAAATCCCAACTACCCGAAGATCATGATGATCGTGATCATGGCTTCCCAGACTAATGCCATGACTTCCCGTAAATGTATCGCCTAGCTTTAGACCTGATTTTTCGGCGACCATCGCCCCTAGCACCACCTCAAAGGGTTCTTCCCAGGCTTTCCCTGAAGAAAATCCGACCTCATACAAACTCAAATAGTCATGATTGGTGCCCACGATCCGGTAACCCTGATAGTTATCACCAAGTGCCATGGGGATAGTCTGCTTGACTAGGCGACTTCTAGAAAGGCGAACCGCCTCATTCATAGGAATATTTCCTGTAGGAAAATCAACATGATAGACACTGGAAAGAATCAATTGGAGAGGACTTCCTTTGGCTCCCACCACCAAGTCGATGCCAGCTGCATCTTGCGTCATCTTTTTCTCAAATTGGTCCTGAATCAATAAGAGGACGGTAATAATTGCCAGGCCGAGAGCCAAAAGCAATACATTCAGCCCGGTAGATAAGGGACGGAAGGTCAGGTATTTCCAACTTAATTTAAAAAGGTTCATACGGATTTGACTTCGATGTAATTGGAAATTTGCTCTTTGACACGATGGTCATGCGTAACGATAATCAAGGCTGCCTGTATTTTAGTAGCTTGGCCCTGCAGCAGCTTGACCACACGTTCTGCATTTTCATCATCCAAACTTGAAGTGGGTTCGTCAGCAAGAATAAGTTTGGGACGATTGATCAAGGCTCTGGCGATAGAAACCCGCTGAGCTTCCCCTTCACTTAACTGATTCACAAGCGAATGTGATTTATGTGATAAATCCAGTTCCTGAAGAAGCTCATCAGCATCTTGCCCATTTTTATTTGAAAAATAGCGCGCCATCATGAGGTTTTCCTTCACGTCAAGCGGAGCGAGTAAGTGAGGCTTTTGAAAAACAATCCCAATATTCTCACCCCTAAAACGGTCCATTTTGCCGGAATCAAGCTGATTGATAGCGGTACCATCTAAAACAACCGAACCAGAATGCGGGGAAAGTAATCCTGCAATAAGATTGAGCAAGGTGGTTTTTCCACTGCCTGACTTTCCTAAAACTAAAAGGGACTCTCCACGATCTAAGGAAATATCTTGAAAATGGTACTCCTTTTGGCCCGGATGGGAAAACTTTAAATCTTTGGTTTGAAAGAGCATAGGATTATTTTACGGGAATTGATACCTCAAAGGTGGTGCCTTTACCCACTTCACTCGTAAAATTGATTTCACCCTTCATTACTTCCAAGCACTTTTTTACGATTGACAGGCCGAGCCCCGAACCTTCTACGATTCCCACGTTTCTAGCTCTAAAAAAACGGTCATAGAGTTGGCTTTGTTCTGATTTAGGTATACCAATTCCAGAATCTTCAATTTTTCCTTTTAACATCCCATCTTCGTAATCCAAACTGAAAATCACCTCCCCATTATCCTTGGAGTATTTAATGGCATTGGATAGTAAATTTTCAAAAACCTGATAGAGTAAATCCTGATCTGATGTGATTGTCTTTGGCAGTTTTCCCAAATTGGTTTTGACCTTTACGCCGTTTTCCACACCTGCCTGTGTAGTGTCTAGTACCTCCTTCACGAATGCACCCAGAAATAACTTTCTAGGCTTATACTCCATTTGATTTGCATCCGCCTTTCCAAAAAACAGCACACTTGTCAGGAGATTATTGAGTGCTCGAACTGAGTTCTCGATTTTAAATGCATGCTTACTAATCTTTTGCTTAAAGGGATGATCCTTTTCAGCATACATCTGTAAAAGTTGAGCAGAACTGAGAATAGAAGTAAGCGGAGTCTTAAAACCGTGAGAAACATTCAAGACGATCCTCGATTTCAGTTCGTTGATTTCACGCTCCTTTTCCAAGGCCTTGGTAAGCTCTTTATTGGCTTCGTAAAGCTCAGCTGTCCTAAGCTTCACTTTTTCTTCCAATTCATTATTCAGCTTTTGCAGCTCCTTCTCTTTTCTGTCCTTGAATATGGCCAGTTCGATAACCATATTTAATTCTCGGATATTAAACGGCTTAATTACATAGGCACTAGGGTTGGTTCCCACCACCTTATTAAGTGTCTCTGCATCCGAACTCGCACTCAAGTAGACAACAGGAATATCATATTTCTCATTGATTATTTCGGTTGTCTTGATTCCATCTAAGTCTCCTGCCAGATTAATATCCATCATGACAATATCAGCTGGCTGTTGTTCGAGGAGTTCCAAGGCTTTTTCCCCAGTATCAGCCACACCGATTATTTGATGGTTATTTTTTTCAAGAGCTCGCTGAAGCAAAAGTGCCGATACCGAGTCATCTTCAACGATGAGAATTTTTAAGGAAAACATCTAGTCGAGTTCAAATTGGATTAGGTGGGAAAAATACAAAATTTATATTTCCGACAAGGGAATCTGTACGATTACGGTTGTGCCCTTCCCTTTTTCACTCTCGATTTGGATTTTTCCTTCCAGCATTTTCACTAAACTATGCGTGATCGTCATCCCTAGTCCTGTGCCATCAAATTTGCGCCCATTACCTGTACTCTCCTGCTCAAAAGGATCAAATACCTTTTCCAAAAATTCAGGTGAAATCCCGATCCCCTCATCTTTGACCAGAATATTCAACCAATCATCTTCTTGGGAAACATCTACTTGAATCCTTCCCTTCTCAGAATATTTGATCGCATTACCAATTAAATTATTCAGGATAATGGTTGTAAATCGCTGATCAATGAATCCTTGTACCGCAGTCTTAGGATAATTCTCCTCCAATATGAGCCCCTTTTTTTCGGCCAAAGAAGATAATGGATACACAATCTTCTTTATGAAAGCGATAACATCAGTTTGCTGCTTAACGATATCAAGTTTTTTGGCCTCAATTTTAGCCATATCCAAAATGGAATTGATGGTAGACAGCAATCGCTCACCACTTTGAAGAATTATTTCCAACTCGGATAAAAGTTTTGGGTCATTTTTACGAGTCATCATCACATGTTCGGTACCTCCCAAAATCACATTTAGCGGAGTTCGAATTTCATGACTGACATTCGACAAGAGACTGGTTTTAAATCTATTAGCCTCTTCTGCACGATCCTTGGCCTCTCTAAGTCTATGTTCGATTTCTTTCTCCACCGTCACATCCCTGAAAACTGTAAGCAACAACCTTTTGCCTTCGAATTGGGAGGGGATTTCTTTGGTGTAAACTTCATTTTCCATTTTTCCTAAAGGCCAGAAAACCTGACAGCTAAAAGAAAAACCAGGAAGATTATTCGCCTCAAGTTCTTGCATATACGACTTAAAAAAATCAGAATCATTGATGGCATCATGGAGGTCCACGCCTAATAAATTTTCTTCCTTCTGAAGAGACCACTTTTCGAAAATAGGGTTGACGGCTATGATTTCCTGCCCATCAAGTGTCAGTACAAGTGCATCTTTTGAGCTATCCCAGACATTCTTAAACTGCTCTTCGGCCCGAATTTTCTCCTTTTCCTTCTTATCAACCGCAGACTCCAATATTCCTAGCTTTCGAAGCTGAGAACTAAATGAACTGACCAAAATCCCAACCCCAATTAGAAAAAGTGAAACCAAAGCCAAAAACCAGAATCTAAAATAAAAGGGTTGGAGAATCCTCATCTCTCCGGTAGAAATAGTCTCGGTCATCCGGTAATTTTCGTAGGATGACTTTATCTCAAATTGATAGTCCCCCGGTGGAAGATTTGGATAGAAAATTTGATTGGATTGTGGATTTTTTAAAATCTTCCAGCTTTCATCAAAACCTAACAACCGATAGTGCACCCAAAGCTCTTTTTCTCGATTAAATCCAATTGCAGAAAAATCTACTTCAAGGCTATTTTCTTCAAATGGTATTTCTACGATTTTTTCCCACGCAATGGCACTCGAGCCTGCATTTATGCCATTTATGGAGATTTTAGGTTTTCCTGAGGCGATGAATTTTTCTTCCTGAAAATAAATGGACAGCCCCTCAATGGTTCCGATCATGATTCGTTGATCGTTTCCCTCTATCAAAGCCCCCCGATTTGTTTCATTATTTGGAAGACCTAGTTTTTCTGTGAAATGAACTAGCGAGTCTTTGTCATATTTGTAAAAGCCATCATCGGTACCAAACCACAATGCGCCTTTTGAATCTTGAAGAATTGAAAAAACAGGGTTTTTTATGGTACGGCCAGCTGGAAAAAATGGAACTACTGATTCTCCTTGGATCATCTTTAGCCCAGACTCCGTCCCTAATAAAATACCATCGGGGGTTTCTAGGAAATCATATCCCTCTGCGATACATAGTCCAGGCTTTTGGATCAAAGGGTCCGGATTTTCCAATCTCCCAGCCCTCATCACCATCAATTTCCCATCCCGAAGTTTTTTTGCCTTTCGAAGATGATAAAACCCTTTCTCAAAAATCTCATTAATCTGACGTTCTAAGACATTTTTAAAAAGGGCTTCTCCTCTATCAGTAATCTTTGCAAAAAAAATATTTTTGGAACTCGTAATGATTAAGCTGTCTCCTTCCACCTGAACGGAGGAAATATTATCTCCTTCGGGCGCGGGAAAAATCTCAATTTCCCCGGTATTCAGATCGTATCTTCCCAAACCATTGAGCGTAGCCGAAAACCAAACCGAGTTTCTAGAATCAGTAGAGAAATTTACGATTCGACTTGTAGGGATGCCTTCAGGACTAGGATATTCATAAAGAGTTTCAATGCCTGCTCTTGAAAATTTTTGAATTCCATTATTGAAACCCAAAAGATATTCTCCCGTCGGCAAAAGCGTAATCGCCGTCACTTCATTTGCTAAGAGACCTGAATAGGGTTTGGTGTAATTTTGAATAGCTAGGTTATTAATATTGGCAAGTCCTCGGCTACTTGCCAACCAAAGCAAACCCTCTTGATCAATGAGGAAATCCTGAAGCAAAAAAACCCCAAAAATATCTTGGGAATCAATAATCAGTGATCGTGATGCTCCAAGTCTTCTTTTTCTAAGACTTGAATTGAAATGGTAAAAAACACTCCCCGAGTGAAAGCTCAATCCATATAAGTCAGTGTCATATGGGTACGGATAAGTAAAATCCCGATCTACAAATTTTTCTGGTTGATTTTCATAGGGACCACTTGCTAGATAGCCGTTGCCCAAAAAATAAAACTCTCCTGTTGCTGGGTTTTCCATGACCATAGCAGGAGGAGAGGGAAGTGATAGCCCCTTTAGTGGGTAAGGTTTCCAATCTCCGTCACTTAAAACCAAGGGGTCTTCACCAAGAAAATAAAATACGGGTGATACAACACTTCCTCCAAGAAAAGATAACTTGGAGTTGATTTTTTCAGGATCGGGAAGAATTTTAAACCACTCTTCTTCACGAGAATAATTCAAGCTTTCAGAAGTATTTATGACAAATTCCTTATCCCTCCCTTTCCCTCTGCTGAGGAATTGTATAAAACTAAACTGCGCTGAATTTTTTATTTCCGTAAAAAAGACTTCTTCCCAAGTCCCATATCCACCCTTGAAAAATCGCATTTGTCCCCGGTCATTATACAACCACACGCTTCCGTCCTCATCAATATGAATAGCGATTTGGTAGTCGAATTTGGCATTTAAGCTATCTGGCAAGGAATAGGTTTGAATTCCATCTGAAAAAAAAACGCCTCGGGTGGTGGAAAACCAAATTCTACCCAACGTATCCTGCTCCACTTGAAAAATATTTTGCACTGGCAATCTTACGCCTTTAGGACTGGTATCATACTGAAAAGACTGCCCCATTCCTGCCAAAGGGAATATTAAAAAGAAAATGAGGTAGATATCAAACAATCGTTTCATGAGCTCTAAGATATAAAAAGATCAGAATCGTAATTTTGAATGCATATTGTTTTACATTTCTTTTTGTCAGCGGGTGCTTTCTTTTATTTTTGTGCCAAACTTTATCTAAGCAAGCATGAGTGTACTAGTCAATAAAAACTCCAAAGTAATTGTACAGGGATTTACCGGTTCTGAAGGTTCTTTCCACGCCCAGCAAATGATCGAATACGGCACCCAAGTAGTAGGTGGTGTGACTCCAGGTAAAGGAGGTTCCATGCATTTGGGCAAACCGGTATTCAACTCCGTCGAAGAGGCTGTGGCAGAGACTGGTGCAGACACATCCATTATTTTTGTACCACCTGCTTTTGCAGCGGACGCCATTATGGAAGCAGCAGATGCTGGAATCAAGGTCATCATTGCCATCACAGAGGGAATTCCTGTAGCTGACATGATGAAAGCCAAGCCATACATCAAAGAGCGTGGAGCTGTTTTGATCGGTCCAAACTGCCCTGGAGTCATCACACCGGGAGAAGCAAAAGTTGGAATTATGCCAGGTTTTGTATTCAAAAAGGGTAGAATTGGTATCGTATCTAAGTCAGGTACCTTGACCTACGAAGCTGCTGATCAAGTAGCAAAAGCTGGTCTTGGAGTCTCTACTGCCATCGGTATTGGAGGAGACCCTATCATCGGTACTTCTACCAAGCAGGCTGTGGAAATGCTAATGAACGATCCCGAAACTGACGCTATCGTCATGATCGGTGAGATCGGTGGTAACTACGAAGCAGAAGCAGCTAAGTGGATCCGTGAGACAGGAAATAAAAAGCCAGTCGTAGGATTTATCGCTGGACAGACTGCGCCTCCAGGACGTAGAATGGGCCATGCCGGTGCTATCATCGGTGGAGCGGACGATACAGCGGCTGCCAAAATGCGAATCATGAGAGAAAACGGAATTCACGTTGCAGAGTCTCCAGCTGAGATCGGCGCAACTATGGCTAAAGCCCTTGGGGTAAACGCTTAAAATATTTGTCCGATTTCCGATGTCGGATATCAGATCTTTAAAACCGCTTCGATTAAATTCGGAGCGGTTTTTTTTATGATTTGACCAAGCCTGATTTTTCAATATTCAAATCACTACCTTTGCGGCGTCAATTCATTTACCTATGATCTCAGTAGATAACGTCGCGGTCATTCACAGCGGCAGCATCCTTTTCAGCAATGTTTCCTTTGCCATCAATCCAAATGATAAAATCGCCCTGATGGGTAAAAACGGAGCTGGCAAATCTACTCTATTGAAAATCATAGCCGGGGAGACCAAGCCAAGTTCCGGGGCTGTTTCCGCACCAAAGGACTTCGTCGTCGCATACCTTCCCCAGCACCTCCTTACTTCAGATGACTGCACAGTGGCTGAGGAAACTGCCAAGGCTTTCGCCAGCTACTTGAATATGAAATCTGAAATCGATCGGATCAATGAGGAATTGACTGTGAGAACGGATTATGAATCGGATGATTACTACAAACTGATCGAGAAGGTATCCGATCTCAGTGAGAAATTCTACGCGATCGAAGAGATCAATTATGAGGCAGAAGTTGAAAAGGTATTGCTGGGATTGGGTTTTGAAAGAGAAGATCTTACCCGGTCTACCTCCGAATTTTCCGGAGGCTGGAGAATGCGTATCGAGTTAGCAAAAATCCTACTTCAAGACCCCGATCTAATCCTTCTTGACGAACCTACCAATCACCTGGATATTGAGTCGATTCAATGGTTAGAGGATTTTCTCATGAATAAAGCCAAGGCTGTGGTAGTCATCTCCCACGACCGGGCTTTTGTAGATAATATTACCACCCGAACCATTGAGGTGACTATGGGTAGAATCTATGATTACAAAGCCAAATACTCCCACTATTTGGAGCTGAGAAAAGAAAGAAGGGAGCAACAGCAAAAACACTACGAAGAGCAGCAACGCTTTATCGCAGAGACTACTGAATTCATTGAACGGTTCAAAGGCACTTATTCCAAAACCCTTCAGGTACAATCTAGGGTGAAAATGTTGGAAAAATTGGAGCTAGTCGAAGTGGATGAGGTAGACACCTCTGCTTTGAAGCTTCGTTTCCCTCCTTCTCCCCGCTCGGGGAAGTATCCTTTGATTGTAGAAGATTTGAGTAAATCGTATGGAGATCATGTGGTCTTCAAGGAGGCATCCATGACGATCGAGCAGGGACAAAAAGTGGCTTTTGTCGGTAAAAATGGAGAAGGTAAATCCACTATGATCAAAGCGATCATGGGAGAGATTGATGTGGAAGGAAAATGCGAATTAGGTCACAATGCGCTGGTAGGATACTTTGCCCAAAACCAAGCCTCACTTTTGGACGAAAGCCTGACCATTTTCGAAACCATCGATCAAATAGCGGTAGGAGAAATCCGAACGAAAATCAAGGATTTGCTAGGAGCCTTTATGTTTAAGGGAGATGATATCAACAAAAAAGTCAAGGTGCTCTCTGGCGGGGAAAAGACCCGATTGGCAATGGTCAAATTGTTGTTGGAACCAGTGAACCTTTTGATTTTGGATGAGCCTACCAATCACCTGGATATGCGGACCAAAGATATCATCAAGGATGCATTGAAGGCTTTCGATGGGACGCTTATTGTAGTGTCTCACGATCGAGACTTTTTGGATGGCTTGGTGAACAAGGTATTTGAATTTGGGAATAAAAGAGTTCGAGAGCACTTCGAAGACATCAATGGATTCCTTCGAAACAAAAAAATTGAAAATCTGAAAGAAGTAGAGCGGTGATTTTTAGTTTGATAATGCCTAAATAAAGTTGTCACATTTTATTGGTTATCGCAAACCGAATAAAAGATGAAAAGCAGTGAAAAATTTAGGCGGAGTCGTTCTTTCAGTGAAGAGCTTCGCAAGCAAATTGTTGG
>Ga0207829_100182_pt1 | contig 69107 bp, 60 predicted proteins | sample TtaePargueraPR_4_FD_187738 | JGI IMG/M metagenome (GOLD analysis project Ga0207829, IMG submission 187738) | Aerobic enrichment media microbial communities from Bioluminiscent Bay, La Parguera, Puerto Rico - Tt and P1 (SPAdes) | ecosystem: Environmental > Aquatic > Marine > Unclassified ... | reverse complement strand
ATGATGCAGAACTATCTGGATGAGTTTTGTTACAAGCTCAACAGAAGATACTTCGGTCAAAAACTCTTTGACAGACTCATCATTGCTTCAATTTATCCATACTGGTATGATTGCGGATAATCATATTATATTAATAAGAAAGCTAACTATGAAAGAAATTTTTTATAGGATTTTAATACGTATTTTTCCGGGTTTCTTCTTTCAATTTCAGCATTTCCGGATTCATAAAACCTATGGTAGCCATAGTTATTGGGCAAATCTACGTAAGCCACTTACGTTTAATGAGCATATTTTGTCCAGAAAGATGCTCCCGTTTAAAAAGGATTTAAACGGTTTAGTGGATAAATATTTAGTGAAGGAGTACGTTCGAGATGCAATAGGGGAATCGTATGTGATACCAACTTATTTGTATTATGCAGATGGAGATCAAATCGAAGTTGATCAGATTTCTTTTCCTTGTATCATGAAACCTACGCACCTTTCGGGATACACTAAAGTTTTCCGAAGTAGAGAGGAATTCAATAGTTTTAATTTTAGAGCTTATGCTAATAAAATGTTAAAAAAAAATCTTTTTAGGGGTACAGGAGAACTTCAATATAAGGATGTATGTCCCGGAATTCTATTTGAAAAGCTCTTGACTGACGATACGGGGGAGCTTAAAGATTACAAATTTTTCTGTTTTTATGGAAAAGTAAAAGCCATTCAAGTTGATTTTAATAGGCATACCAACCATACCAGAACTTTTATGAGTCCAGAATGGAATAATTTAAGGTTTTCAGTTTCTTATTATGATCTTTATGAGGGTGAAGTAGAAAAACCCGAAAATTTGGATATTATGATATCGATTGCAGAAAAGTTATCCAAACCCCATGATTTTGTCAGAGTCGATCTATATAATGTTAATGGTTCTATCTATTTTGGAGAATTAACCTTTGATCCTGGTTCTGGTTATAAGCCCTTTACAACCAAAAGGGATGATATATGGCTTGGAGCACATTTTGTGAACCATAAACACTAATTTCAGAGCTGTAGTGGTCATCAAGATTTTATTTATTGTCCCTTCCCTCAAAGCCGGCGGTTTGGAAAGAGTGGCTTCAATACTAGCCAACGCAGGAGTACATAAATACCAAATAAGTATGGCTGTACTCGATTCAAAACGGCCGTTTTATAATATTCATCCCGACATCGATCTGTACCTTACCCCTCAGGTCATCACGTCAGCGCCTAAATTTATTAGGTTTTTCACTCAAATGAGGTGGTTACGGCAACTGGTAAAGCAAATGAAGCCAAGTGCTGTATGTTCCTTTGGTGAAAAGTACAATCCCTTCGTTTTACTGGCTCTTTGGGGTTTGGGGCTGCCTGTTTTTGTCGCCAACAGAGCCTCTCCAGTGAATTATATGAAAGGGTATAAAGGGGTGATTACGCCCTTGGCCTACAGAACTGCACGGGGTGTTATTCTGCAAACCCAAAAATCCAAAAAGCTGCTTCGTCCACGTTATCCACTTAAAAATAGTATTGTTATCGGCAACCCAATCGATCTAAGCTATCCCGAAGTTAAAAGGGAAAATACTATTTTAAATATAGGCAGTATCGGTGGAGCGAAAAACCAAGACTGGCTAATTAAGTATTTTAAAGAAATAGAAGCTAATTGTGAAGATTGGGATTTACACTTCGTAGGCGATGGACCTAAGCGGGAAAAATGTGAAGCCTTAGTCCACCGTCTGGGTATACAGGAGAAGGTAGTTTTTCACGGCATTCAAAAGGAAGTAAAAGCGTTCTATTCCTCAGCCTCTGTTTTTGCTTTCACATCTACCTCGGAGGGCTTTCCCAATGCATTGGCAGAGGCGATGGCAGCAGGCTGTGCCTGCATCGCCTATGATTGCATCGCCGGGCCCTCGGATATCATCGATGATGGTCTGAATGGGTTTTTGATTCCGGAAGGCAATCATGAGCTGTTTGTACAAAAGCTTTCTTCACTGATAGCCAATCAAGACCTGCGCCTCCGGTTTGGCGCGGCCGCACGAGAAAAGATGAAGCAATTCGAGGCCGGAAAGATTGTTGAACGATTTTATTCATTTATTACGACATCACCTTGAAAATAGGCATCAACTCTACCCATCAATGCTTTAGTGGAGGTGTTCAGGTGATACTTTCATTATTGAATGAATGTAAGAACTTTCCTCTACCTGAACCTTATATTTGGGTGGGTGATGGACTACATCAATCCTAATTAGAATCTTATGTACAGGAAAAAGGGCTTTAGGAGTAGGCCACTTTTGAAGCGATAGGCAGAGACCTGATGAGCCTACCCCAAAAAATAAACCTGAGTATCAGAATCGATTAGCTACTTTAAGGAATGATAAGGAACTAAGAGTCTGCTTCGGTCAAATAGCCCGAAAGAACATGCAAGCTTACAACGTTGAGCATATCAGCAGTAATTATTTACAATTCTTTTACGACAGTTTAAAAAACAATTAACTTCTAATATAATATGTCAAAACCAATCGACTTTATTTGTGTAGGTGCACAGAAATCAGCGTCAACCTGGCTCTACAAGCATCTCGTAAAACTACCTGATTTTGACTTGCCTCCTATAAAAGAACTCCATTACTTTGATCGTCTAGACAATTATCCCGCCCGCAGTCGTGTTGCTAAAGATACACCTTTTGCAAGATTTTTGGATCGTGATAATATGGTGATGATGATCAAGGACTTTGGACGAGTATTATGGAGAGACCATTATGACCTCAAAGATTTAAAATTCTTGGTAAGATGGCATACCATGAAAATGACGGATGCTAATTACGACAGGATATTTAGGGAGACCTACGGAAATAGTATTACCGGCGAGATAACACCTTCTTAGGCCTATTTGCACCGAGAGGAATTTATTAGAATGAGGGATATAAATCCTGATCTTAAAATTATTTATATGCTCCGAAACCCTATAGAGAGAGCCTGGTCTCATGCAAGATTTGTGAAACCTTCAATTATTGAAAATGAGAAAAAAGTTTTGAGCTTTTTTGATAGTTATAAATTTCGTAATCACGGAAATTATATAGCGTCCATAAAAAAAATAGAAAGTGTTTTCTCACCTGCTCAGTTCAAAATAATTTGGTTTGACGATGTAATTACAAACCCTCGTGAAACTATGAAAACCATTGTTTCTTTTTTGGGGGGTGATATAAAGTTTGTAGATCGCCTTACAGGGCTTGATGTACCTGTAAATGTGTCAACTAAAATGAAAATGCCTGAAGGTATTGAGGTGAGATTAAAAAGTATTTATCACGACATGATGCACGAAATGGCCTCTAAATACGAATCTGTACCGCGAAAATGGTATAACCTTTACTTTAAATAGGATTAAGATAACCAAAAATGGAAAAATAATGGTTAGGAAAAAAACTTTGAAAGTAGATGTTATAAGGAATTTTGATTTTTCATGCGGGGAATTGATATTAATTGTATATTGGAATGAAAATTATAATTAACTCAGCTCATCAACGCTTTGGTGGGGCCATTCAAGTAGTGCTTTCCTTTATTAATGAATGCCGCAATTTCCCTCAGCACGAATATTATATTTGGGCGGGTGATGGCTTGTCGAAACTGGTTGATCCGGCAGATTTTCCGGATAATTTTCACTTTCAGTTCTTTTCTTTTGGACCCATTACCATTTGGAAGGCATTTAAAATAAATAGTGTCTTAAAGCTCGCAGAACACAGAATTAAGCCAGATGTGATTATAGCGACTAGTGGACCCTCTTATTTTCATTCCGCTTCTCCTCAGATACTGGGCTACAACTTACCCTTGTATATTTATGAAGAATCGCCTTTTGTTAAACAGCTTTCCTTTTACAGGGAAGCTAGAAGAAGGATTAAAAAGTATTTACATTTTTATTTTTTTAAGCGGGATTTAACGGCCTTAGTCGTGCAGACAGATGACGTCAATCAAAGAGTTCGAAAAGCATTAAATGTAAATAATGTCTATACTGTAACGAATACAGCTAGTTCGTACTATTCTAGTTATGATAAATACCCCAAGAAGCTTCCTAAAAAAGAAGTGAATCAATATAGGTTTATTACGATATCGTCCTATTATGGACATAAAAATTTAGAAATAATTCCAAAAGTGCTTACAGTTCTCGAGTCAAGGGGTGTGAAAAACATACAGTTTGTCCTTACTCTCAAGAAAGAAGATTTTGAAAATAAAATAGGCTTTCATCCGTCAATTATAAATATAGGCCCTATCAAGCCAGCGGAGTGCCCTTCTTTATATTCAGAGTGTGATGCCATGTTTTTACCTACTCTAGCCGAGTGTTTTTCAGCATCATATCCTGAAGCCATGGTTATGGAAAAACCCATTGTGACCACAGATTTAGGCTTTGCGCGTAGTATTTGTGGTGAGGCGGCTTTATTCTATGAAGCTAAGAATTCAAAGGCCGCAGCAGACCAAATTGAGCGGTTGATCAATGATAAAGACCTGCAAGATTCTTTAATAGCCAATGGAAAAGAGCAGCTCAAAACCTTTGACAGCCCGCAAGAAAGAGCAAGGAAGTACATTGCACTCTGCGAGTCTTTGGTCAAAGGGTCCACAGAGTAACACTGTGTTCAACACTGTGTAGCACAGTGGTATATAATGCTGGGTATGGAGATAAATGATATCACCAGAGAAATTATGGATTCGGCTTATAAAGCCTACACTAACCTGGGACCCGGATTACTCGAGTCTGCATATCAAGCCTGTTTGGCCTACGAACTGCGCCAGAAAGGACTTCAAGTAGAAGTAGAAAAGCCCTTACCACTAGTTTATGAGGAGGTTCAATAGGAAGTGGGTTACCGTATAGACTTTTTAGTTGTAAACAAGGTGGTTGTAGAATTAAAAACGGTAGAAGGGTTTAAGGATGTTCATATCGCACAAGTTTTAACTTACTTGCAACTGTCGAAATGCAAGGTAAGCTTACTTTTGAATTTTTATACGAAGAGCTTGAAACATGCGATTAAGAGAGTGATTCTCAAGGATTCCAAAGGATAACATAGAGTAAAACACGGTCTAACACCGTGTTACAAAAAGACATATAACATGAAAGTATATATAGCCGGACATCGCGGAATGGTTGGATCAGCCATTTGGCGACATTTTGAAAGCAGCAATGAAGAAACGGAACTCATCGGCAGAAGCAGCAAAGAACTGGATCTACGCAATCAGGCAGCTGTAGCTGATTTCATTGCAACTGAAAAGCCCGATGTTATAATTGATGCCGCTGCAAGAGTAGGAGGTATCTTGGCAAATAACGACTATCCCTATCAGTTTTTAATGGAGAACATGCAGATTCAGAATAATCTGATCAGTGCTTCCATTGCCAACAAAATCCAAAAATTTGTTTTTCTAGGCAGCTCTTGCATCTATCCAAAATTGGCTCCTCAACCCTTAAAGGAAGAATATCTTTTAACCGGACCACTAGAGCCCACCAATCAGTGGTACGCTATTGCTAAAATTAGCGGGGTTAAAGCAACGGAGTCTATTCGGAAGCAATTGGGTTATGACTATGTAAGCCTAATGCCCACTAATTTATACGGTCCCCACGATAATTTTGACTTAGAAACCTCTCACGTGCTACCTGCCATGATTCGGAAATTCCATGAGGCTAAAGTTAAGGAAGAGAAGACCGGTGTTAGTGAGCCTGTCGAACTGTGGGGCAGTGGTTCTCCCATGCGCGAGTTTTTACATGTTGACGACTTAGCTAGGGCAGTAGGCTTTGCCGTTCGTAAACGTTTAAAGCATAACCTCTATAATGTGGGGAGCGGAAGTGATTTGTCCATTAAAGAATTGGCCGAAAACATTCAGAAGGTAGTAGGCCATCGGGCTGGAATTACATGGGATGCCACTAAGCCTGATGGCACGCCTCGTAAATGGATGGATAGTTCTAGATTACGGAAATTGGGTTGGTCACCGGAAATTGAACTGGAAGAAGGTATTCGTAAGACCTATGGGTGGTTTTTGGAGAATCAGGAGCGGTTTAAAGAAGTTAAAATGTGAAGTCATTGGTCGTTGGACGTTGATCGTTCTTAGTGTTTCGTTCATCGAAATGTGAAATATCGGCAACGGGAAAAGAATAATAAAAATGGAATGTAAACTCGAGGTTTGGAAATTAGCCCATAAGCTTACATTAGATGTTTACAATATTTCCAAGAAATTTCCTGCTTCTGAAAACTATGGCTTGTCTAGTCAAATTAGAAGAAGTTGTGCAAGCATCATCCCAACAAACATCATTGAAGGTCAAGGAAGACAACATAAGAAAGAGTTTATTCAGTTTTTGTTCATAGCTAAAGAATCGTTCGAAGAAACGAATTATCAGCTATTTTTAGCAAAAGAATTGAATTATATCTCAGAAGAAGACGATTCAACGCGGTCTGCTACCTGCATACGCATAAAAATGATGCTCTTTAAATTGATTAAATCATTAAAGTAAATTTGATTTTAACAGTTTACTTTGAAAGATATCCTTAAAATCATTCTTGACTATCCCAAATCAACCATCGTTTAACGAATAACGAGTATCGAGAAACAATCTTTCAAGTGAAAAATTTTTCTACAGCATGAATTCAAACAAAAAACATAAAATCGCCCTCATTACCGGCATCACCGGTCAAGACGGCTCTTATTTGGCCGAGCTCCTATTGGAAAAAGGTTACGAAGTGCACGGAATCAAACGCAGGGCATCTCTATTTAACACCGATCGTATTGATCATTTGTACCAGGACCCTCATGATTCTCTCCAAAGGCTAAAGCTGCACTATGGCGATTTGACCGACTCTCTAAATCTTACCCGCATCATTCAGGAAGTACAGCCCGATGAAATTTACAATTTAGGGGCCATGTCGCATGTGAAGGTTTCCTTTGAAACTCCTGAGTATGTGGGCAATGTAGACGGCTTGGGAACACTACGAATTTTAGAAGCAGTTCGACTGCTAGGTTTAACCAAAAAAACAAAAATTTACCAAGCTTCTACTTCTGAATTATATGGAGGAATGCCTGAGAATAAAAATAAAGATGGGTTTTACGATGAAAACTCGCCTTTTTATCCCCGTTCACCCTATGGTGTGGCTAAAATCTACGCCTTTTGGATGACCAAAAACTACCGGGAAGCCTACAATATGTTTGCTTGCAACGGGATTTTATTCAATCATGAATCTCCTCGCAGAGGGGAAACCTTTGTAACCCGTAAAATTACACGCGCGGTAGCCAAAATTGCGTTGGGACTTCAGGAAAAGTTGTACCTAGGCAACTTAGATGCCAAGCGTGACTGGGGACATGCCAAAGATTACGTGCGGATGATGTGGATGATTTTGCAGGCAGATCAACCAGAGGATTGGGTCATTGCTACTGGGGTTACCACTACTGTTCGTGATTTTGTTAAGATGGCTTTTGAAAATGTAGGTATCACTTTAAAGTTTGAAGGAGAAGGTGTGAATGAAAAAGCTTTTGTAGCTTCATGTTCCGATCCCGATTACCAATTAGAAAAAGGAAAAGAAGTACTTTCCATCGACCCTACCTATTTTAGGCCAACGGAGGTCGATTTATTAATTGGTGATCCTTCGAAAGCTAAAGAAAAATTGGGTTGGATTCCTAAATATAACCTTGAAGATCTAGTTGAAGAGATGATGGTTAGTGATCTTAAATTAATGCAAAAAGACATTGATTTAATAAAGGCAGGTCATGAGGTTTTAAAGCAAGAAGAGTAAAATAGGTATGTCTTCTTGCAGCAAACTGGTTATACTTAATCAGGCTTCTAACTACTTAACAATTGGCTTTGCCAATGCTTTTAATAAGGAGTTTGATAAAGTTGTTTTAATAACAGGAAGTGTTCACGTTCAAGGAGAGGAACTTTATAAAAAAAATATAGTTCATTCCATGAGTCGAATGTACTAGAGTCCCTTCTCAAAAAAATCTCAAGCCTGTTTTCCATTTTTTAGATTTTAGTTGGTTGAAATCTAATAAATAAGTACTCTAGGAGAGTGCTCGGAGAGTCAAAGATCACCTCAAAGCTTCGGTAAGGCATCTAGACAGCGTTAAAATTATGTTCGATGAAAATATGGTTCAGGGGCGTCTCTCTGTGGCCGAATTTTATGAGATCTTACTTGATTAATTTTAAAAAAAGAGTCTTCGCAAAAAATATTCTATGGCATTATTGCTTTTGTGAAAGCAAAAGCAATATGAATTTCTCAATTATCTATTTCTCAATTAAATGTTTTAACTATGAAAAAAACAGCATTAGTCCTCGGAGGCGGAGGGTTTATTGGTGGACATCTTGGCAAAAGGCTAAAGGATGAAGGTTTCTATGTCAGAATTGTTGACATTAAGACCGAGCACGAATTTTGGGATCACACTATGATTTGTGATGAATACTTAGAAGGGGACTTACGTGACCCTAGAGTAGTCGAAAAAGTCATGAAGCACCCAGAGGAAGCTCAAGCTTTTGATGAAGTATATCAGTTAGCCGCTGACATGGGGGGGGCTGGGTATATTTTCACTGGAGCAAATGACGCTAACGTGATGCATAATTCAGCAATGATTAACCTCAATGTAGCTTTTGAGGCAAACAGGCAAGGAGTAAAACGGGTGTTCTATTCCTCTTCAGCCTGTATGTACCCAGAACATAATCAAATAGATCCCAGTAACCCAAATTGTGAAGAAAGCTCTGCTTATCCGGCCAATCCAGATTCTGAATATGGGTGGGAGAAGCTATTTTCAGAAAGGCTATTCTTAGCGTTCAATCGAAATTATGGATTAGATGTCCGAGTAGCTAGATTCCATAACATTTTTGGACCAATGGGGACATGGACGGGAGGTAAGGAAAAAGCTCCCGCAGCTATGTGCAGAAAAGCTGCTGAAACTCCAAATGGTGGTGAATTAGAGGTTTGGGGAACTGGACAGCAAACCCGATCCTTTCTATACATCGACGAATGTGTGGAAGCTGTACTTCGTTTTATGCGTCAAGATGATTTTAAGGGACCAGTTAATATCGGCTCTGAAGAAATGGTTACAATCAATGAGCTGGCTCAGATGGCCATAGACTTTTCTCAAAAAGACATCACTATCAAGAACATTGATGGAGAAGACTTTCAAGAGAAGTATGGCTTTTCCTGCCCCGTTGGTGTAATGGGCAGAAACTCAGATAACAAATTATATCATCAAAAGATGGAATGGAGCGTATCTCAACCTTTGAAAGTTGGGATGAAATATACTTTTGAGTGGATAAATAAGCAGGTTAAAGCGCGTCAGCCAAAATAGTAGTTTATATTTCTTTTGTGAGCAAGAAGTCTCCGTAGAATTACTTGGAGACTTTCTGCTCACTTAGTCCTTTTTTTCTCAATTTTAAATCGTTCGTGTAAAGTAAAAAACGAATAAACTTGGTGTAAAAAGTAAAGAGTCTTCTTTTTGCCCTTTGAGATTGACCAACCTTATTCTAAACCAAAGTTTAAAATCACTGAAAATGAGTTTCACTTAAATTTGATTCGACTTTTTCCTGAAAAATTAACTTGTTATTAAAAATAAGAATTATTTTGAAAAGAAAAATAGTATTAGTAAATCAGCATACTGCATATCTCTTTATTGACATAACGAATGCCTTTGCAAAGCACTACGATGAGGTGGTACTTATTGCTGGCGTGGTCCATCCACTTGGTAATGAATTGAATCCTAGAGTAAAGGTCCAGACAATGGTGCCTTATAACCTAAAGAATATATTTACAAGAGCATTCTCATGGATAATTGGCTTTATCCAAGTAAGTTGGTATTTGTTATTTAGATACCGAGCCCATGAGGTGTTTTTATATTCAAACCCTCCTTTGCTTTCTTTTCTCCCTCTTTTTTTTAAGCGGAAAATGTCCCATTTAATAGTAGATGTATATCCTGATATTTTCGTGACTTCAGGTATTCTTAAATCTAAAAAATCAATCGTATTTAGGATATGGAAACTTTTGAATAAAAAAGCATTAAAAAAATTCCATTCAGTCTCTACCATTACTGACGTAATGGCAGAGAAAGTACAGAAGTATACAGAAGGAAAAGAAGTTCCGGTAGTAAATTTATGGCCAGATCAAAGTATAGGTAATCATAAAATACCCCGTGAACAAAATATATTTTTCAAAACACATAACTTAAATCCAAATAATATCTACGTAATATATTCTGGTAATTTAGGTAAGGGGCATGATGTCCAGTACCTTATAGAGGTTGCCAGGCATATGAGCTATAATAAAAATGTTATTTTCATCATAGCTGGCGAAGGGTTTAAAAAGCAAATGATAAAAGATGCAATTGTTGAATGGAAATTGGACAATTGTTTATGGATGCCTTATCAGGAGAAGCAGGTATTTAAACATATGCTCGCTGCAATGGACATTGGAGTAGTAACAATAGATGAGCCAAATGCTTACGTATCTATTCCAAGTAAGACTTTTAATATTATAGCAGCAGGTAAGCCAATCATTTGTTTTGGTAAGAAAGATTCAGAGCTTGGAAAGCTAGTAAATGATAATGGAACGGGCAAAATTTATAGTGGTGAGGATTTAAAAGAATGCGTAACTTTTATCGAAAAACTCTCGAGTAATCAAGAGGCTTACAATTATTTCTCAAATAACTCCATACAAGCTTCTAAAAGGTATTCATTAGCAAACGCTGAAAAATTTGTTTTGATGCATTCAAGACCGAGGTAAATAATAAAAAAAAGTTTAGGATAATCTTTATAATGAAAAATGCTCTAGCTGAAAATTTGAAAAATATTCTAGGATGGAATACAAAAAAAAAGTTAATACTTTTTAGTGTTGATGACTATGGAAATGTTCGTATCGATTCCAAAAGAGCATTAGAGAATATCAATCGAAAAAATCCTGTTAAAGAACAGCGTTTTGATCGCTATGATACTTTAGAGACTAGGGAAGATTTGGAGATGCTTTATGAAGTCCTAAGTTCTGTAAGAGACAAAAATGGTAACTACCCTGTATTTACCCCTTATACCCTTAGCTGTAATATTGATTTCGAACGCATGCGAGAGGAAGGGTATCAGAGGTATCGCTATGAGTTGCTTCCTCTTACTTTTCAAAAGTTAAGCGCCCTCCAGCCTGGTTCGTATCAAGGCGCTTGGGACTTATGGAAAGAAGGCATGGATAAAGGCTTGATGCGGCCTGAGTTTCATGGGCGAGAACATTTTAATTTAAAGGTTTTTGAAGAAAAACTGGCCAAAAAAGATACGGCTTTGATTCTTTCTTTGGAGAACCGATCCTTAGCGAATATTGGTTCATCGGGTTATTCTTCGATAGGCTGGACCGCCGCTTTTTCCTTTTGGGATTCGGTTGTTGATACCCAAAGGTTCCCAGATATTATGAAGGAGGGTTTGGTTGCCTTTGAGAAAGTTTATGGTTACAAAGCCAAAGCCTTTACGCCACCTGCACAGCAATTTCCTAAAAACTTGGAAGACCAATTGAAAAATTGGGGCTTGGAAGCCCTAGACAGGCCTTTTTATCAGGGCAAGCACTTGGGATTTGGGAAATACAAAAGGCAGTTGGCGTACATGAGCTATAAAAAAGACAAGGACAGGGTAGAATTGGTGCGCAATGTCGTTTTTGAACCTACTGCTTCCAATATAGATCATGTGGCTAAAGCCTTGCAGCAGATAGAGGCAGCTTTTCGTTGGAATAAACCAGCCATCATCTCTTCCCATCGCGTGAATTTCTGCGGTCACATTGATCCTAAAAATAGAGAAAAAGGTCTGGGGGATTTGAAAGCATTATTGAAAGCAATTGTTCAAAAATGGCCAGATGTTGAGTTTGTGTCGGTGAGAGACTTGGTTGATATTATTAGGGGATAGAACGGGGAGTTGTTCGCAAGGCTCACAAGGTTGGAACGCGGTGTTGTTCGCAGGCTCACAAGATTGGAACGCGGATAACGCGGATTTGTCTGATTTTAGCGGATTGCTTTGCATTCAAAAAATTTTTTAATTCTGATGATAGAAGTTTTACATATGAAACCAGTTGCGATGGTAAATAAATCAGCGATTATCCGTTAGATCTTCGTCATCCGCGTTCCAATAAAACAACGATTATCCGTCAGATCCCTTCCCGACCGGCAGGTGGGAGCGTCATCGGCGTTCCAAAAAAATCTTTTTTATCAGATAGTTTATTGTCATCCGCGTTCTATAAAATAATATGATTAAAAGAGTTTTGTATCTTGGTTATTATCTAAAACAATTAGATAGAAATAAATTTTCTACTTTTTTAGAATACACTAATAAATATACAGAAGCCTCAAAAATTGTGATACTTCTAGATGTATTGCAATCTGTATTTAAATATAATATATCCTTATTAGAGTATTTTCAATTTCGATTTTTTGAACTTGGTAAAGAAAAAAGAAATTCGTATGCCGGTACGGGATATATGTATGAGTATCAGCTAAAGATGAATCCCAAAACAGAACGGCATATTTTAGATGATAAGACGCTATTCTATAAAAACTATTCAGAGTTTTTTGTTCATAAGGTTGCTGATTTGGCTACTTTAAAAGATAATCATCAGGTAGCTGATCAAATATTGAGTAATCCTTCAGAAAAAATTGTTTTGAAGGTATCAGATGGAAAATGTGGAAAAGGTGTATTAATCAAAAGAACCCAAGAGTTCACTGCCTCCTCTTTGGTAGTCTATATGGAAAAAGAAGGTTTTGAATTAGCAGAAGAATTTTTAATTCAGCATCCCTTACTTAAGACCTTATCACCGTCAGCAGTCAATACTATTCGGATTTTTACCCAATTGAATCATCAAAATGAAGTTGAAATTTTAGGCTGTCGTTTACGGATCTCAGTGGATTCTCCAGTAGATAATATGGCTGCAGGAAATTTGGCTGCTCCCATTGATGAGGAAACCGGAGTAGTGTATGGTCCTGGGGTCTATAGTGATATCACAAAACAAGACCAAGTTATCCATCCCATTACGGGAGTAGCGATAGAGGGTTTTCAGATTCCCTTTTGGAATGAATGCCTAGATATGGCTAAGCAAGCAGCTCTAAAACATACTCAAAACCGATCGATTGGTTGGGATATAGTCATAACAGAAAACGGTCCCGGTTTAATCGAAGGAAACCATGATTGGTGTAAACTCCTTTGGCAATTGCCAGTGAAATTTGGTATGAAACAAATACTAGATAGTTATAAAATTTTAAATAAAGTATTAAAATAAATGTACAAAGTTTTTTTTAAAAGGTTTTTAGATCTGATTATTTCATTTCCTGTTTCTTTACTGTTTTTACCTATTCTTATTTTCTTGGCAATTATTATAAAATTAGAATCTAAAGGACCTCTTTTTTTTACTCAAAATCGTGTCGGGAAAGGATTGTGCACATTTAAAGTTTTAAAACTTCGAACAATGACAGACGAAACTCGCTTGGTTGGTAATCAGCCAGTTATAGGAAAAGCACCAGGAGTTACCAAAGTAGGTTATTTTTTAAGAAGATTTAAGATTGATGAGTTACCACAAGTATTTAATGTTTTAAAAGGTGATATGACCATAGTGGGACCTCGTCCGAGTGTTCCAGAGCAGCTTGAGCAAATGTCTCGGGAAGAGAAGCGGAGATACTCGGTAAGGCCTGGATTAACAGGGCTTTCGCAAGTATCTGGCAATATTCATCTTACATGGAAAGAGCGGTTTAAATACGATTTATTCTACGTGGATAATATTTCATTTTTAAATGATTTACGGATTATCCTCAAGACTTTCCTTATTATTTTAAATGGAGAGGAAAAATTTTTACATAAATCAAAAGATTTAATCAAGAAAGTTGATGCAAATTCCAATTAACACTCGAATAGCCATAGCTGGTAGTGTAAATAGCAGCAAAAGAGTATTAGAGAAATTAATAGAGCATGAGATGAATGTTGTTCGGGTCTATGGTTTATCGCCTGAAGTTTCTCAAAAAGTAAGTGGTTATCAAGATCTAAGGCCAATAGCTGAAAATGCTGATTTATCTTTTCAGTATTTTGATAAAATAAATAATAAGAGTGTAATTCAAGATATTAAAAATGCTGACGTTGATATCTTATTTGTAGTGGGCTTATCTCAATTGATTAGTCAAGAGTTAATTAATTCGGTAAATATTACCTGTATTGGTTATCATCCAACAAAACTTCCTAAAGGTAGAGGAAGAGCTGCATTAGCATGGATTGTTTTAGAAGAAGTTGAAGCTGCAGCGACTTTTTTTGAAATTAATGAAGGGGTGGATTCGGGAGATATTTTTGTTAGTGAACCAGTACTTTTGGCTGGGAATGAATATGCAAAGGACGTTTTAGAAAAATTGATGTTTGCAATAGATAAGGCATTGGATAAGTTTCTACCAAAGCTTAAAATTGGTGAAATAAGTAAAACAATACAAGATCATTCCGAGGCTAACTACTTAGAGATAAGAAGGCCAAATGATGGATATATTGATTGGAAGGATAGTGCATTTTCTATTCAAAGAATTATAAGAGCTGTTTCAAAGCCTCTACCTGGTGCTTTTACCTATTTCTCGGATAAAAAAATTTATATATGGAGAGCTAATTATCATGAAAAGTTTTTTGTAAAAGGTGTCGTAGGTCGGGTTTTACGTGTAAATAGTCATTCTTTTTTTGTACAAACTGGAGAAGGGGTTTTAGAAGTATTAGAATACACTTTGTCAGATAATCAGTTTTATATTCCAAAAGTTGGCGATAAATTAGGTTTAGACTCCGTTGAATTATTGAAACATATTAATTATTTAAATAATTTGTTAAATAGAAATAAGAATTAATTATTTTTACTATGAAAAATATATTAGTAATTGCCCCACATCCAGATGATGATATTTTAGGCTGTGGAGGAATTATTTCAAAAGAAGTTGCTTTGGGATCTAATGTATTTGTAGCTATTATGACTAATGGAAATATTGGTGCTCCCGAGATTTTTCCTATTGAAGGTACATTAAGAGGACGAAAAGAGGCTTTAGAATCACATAAGTTGTTAGGAGTTAAAGAATCTTTCTTTTTTGATTTTCCTGCTCCTAGACTAGATGCGGAACCTTCCTACAAAATAAGTATTGAGCTTTCCAAATTGATTCAAAATTTAAGTATTGATGATTTATATATTCCTCATAGAGGAGACATTCACAAAGATCATAGAGTCATATATGAGTCTGCCCTAGTAGCTGCAAGACCTATTGAAAAGTATAAATTGAGAAAAATTTTAGCTTATGAAACTCTTTCGGAAACAGAGTGGGCTGCTCCTTTTGCTGATGAGTCCTTTATTCCGAATTACTTTGAGGAATTAGAAGAAATTCATATTGATAAAAAAATTGAAGCTTTTTCTTGTTACTCACCTCCAAGAACAAAAGAATTTCCACACTCAAGATCTATTGATGGAATTCGTACATTAGCTAGATTTAGAGGAATGACTATTAGTAAGCCTTATGCAGAGGCTTTTATGCTTGTTAGACAAATCAATAAATAATTTTTTAATATCATATTGAATATTGATTTTTTATTTCAGGCTTTTTTAGGTGTATAACAATATAAATCTTAACCGGAGGGTGAAATTTTTTGTATAAAAAAGTTTGCATTAAGTGATTATTTATTAAAAAAAATATTATCATGAATATTTTAATAACCGGTGTTGGTGGTCCAACACCCAGAAGCTTTGCGCTTTCTCTAAAAAAGTACAGTTCTTTTGCGAGCTATCGTTTTGTGGCTACTGATATCAATCCATTAGCATATGGATTATATCAAGAAGATTTGTTTGATAAGTCTTATATTATTCCCCGTCCCAATTCTGATTCTTATTGGGAGATGATAGAAGAAATTATAAAAAAAGAATCCATTGATTTGGCTGTAGTTTTATCTGAATTGGAGGTGCTAGCTTGGAGTAAGCGGATGGAGAATGATCAGGTTCCTTGTAAAGCCTTATTGCCCAATTCAAATTTAGCCGAACTCCTTTTTGATAAGGCGAAAATGACTGAATTATTGGAGCCGCTTCTCTTAGTTCCCAAGTCTATCTCTTTCTCAAGGGACCTTCAAAATTTCGATAAGATTTTTGAGTTATTGGGATCTGAGTTTTGGGTAAGAAGTAGTTCAGGAACAAGTGGTTTAGGCTCCTTGAAAATTGATGGGGTAGACTCTTTAAAAAATTGGATCCAAATCAACCCTGGAGTAGAAACCTTTTTAGCCAGTCAGTTTCTTCCCGGTAGAAATTTGGCTTGTAAACTTTTGTATTACAATGGAAAACTACTTCGAACGGCTACAGCTGAGCGAGTCAATTATATCATGGCAAAAGTAGCACCTTCGGGAATTACTGGAAATACTTCTTTCGGCCGATTGCTAAATGAAACACAAATAGTAGAAACTTCAGTTAAGGCTATGGATTATCTGTTTGCTTTGACCGGTGCTAAAAAGCATGGTTTCTTCACAGTTGATTTGAAAGAGGACATTCAAGGTAATCCATTGATTACTGAAATCAATATTCGGCATGTTGCCTTTACCCAATGTTTTGCAGCAGGAGGAGCAAACTTCGCAGAGGATACCATTCGATTGTTGGCTGAGGACCCGCTTTTTGATACTAAGTACCGTCAATATGAATTTGAAAAGGATTTGATTTTTCTTCGGGATGTAGACCAAGAGCCAATTTTGATGAAGGAGAAAAACTTACTTTCTCAAGAGAAGGCAGTCGAAGTATTATTTGCAAAATAAGTTACCTCTCGTTTTGGAAGCTGCCCATAGATATCCTTGTAGCGATTTTGATTCTGGGTTTGACTTCTCCTTTTTTCATAATTACCTGGCTTGGATTATTTATTCAAAATAGAGGCAAGGCATTCTTTTTTCAAGAGAGACCTGGTTGGAATCAAACACCTTTTTTTATCATCAAGTTTAAAACGATGAATGATCAGAAGGATAAAAATGGTAAGCTTTTACCGGATAATCAACGGCTTACTGTTTTTGGAAAATATGTCCGAAAGTTTTCATTAGATGAGTTACCTCAGCTGATTAATGTGCTGAAAGGAGATATGAGCTTAATAGGACCCCGTCCCTTATTGTTTAAGTACATACCACTTTACAGTTCTGAGCAATTGCGCCGTCATCATGTTCGTCCCGGTATCACCGGTTGGGCGCAAGTAAATGGTAGAAATAGCATCTCCTGGACTCGCAAGTTTGAATTGGATGTAGAATATGTGGATACTGTGAGTTTTGGTTTAGATTTCAAGATTTTTTGGTTGACAATTTTGAAGATTATTCAACGTGATGGGATTAATCAGTCAGAGGCCAGACCCATGCAGCCCTTTAATGGGAAGAATTAGTGGAAATCACTTTTGTTTTTATCTCAGCGACAGAAAATTGAATAAAGCCTTAAAGCCTATTTTGGCTAATAAAGCATTGCATGTTTAGATCCTTAATCACCAATTTTATATTCAGCACCAGCTTTATTCTGATGCTTTTACTTTTCTCTTTGGTTTTTGCATCTTGGGAAAGGAAATGGAAATTCAGTTTAATTTTACTTTTTTGGGCTGTTTTTCTTTCGCCTTTGGGTTCTTGGGTTCTCAGTCAATATGAGCGCCGGTACTCTCCTTTGCAGGAAATCCCGGTAGATGTTTCTCATATTTTGGTCTTGGGAAGCGGAGGTACTCCGGAGGAGGCATTGTCAGTTTATCAGCGAGTGGATGAAGCCGCCTTGCAGCGGGTGATGGAAGGAATTAGGCTTTGGAAGAAATTTCCGGATCGGACCTTGGTTTTTTCTTCCAGAGGAAAGGAAGGCTATCCCTCTCAAGCAGCAGTTTATGCGGATATTGCCTTGGATCAGGGCGTAGATCCGGAGAAGATTTTGTTATTGAAAGAGGGGATAACCACCGAAACAGAGGTAAAGGATTGGTTGCGAAACTTCCCTGAAACCAAGAAGCTCGTATTGGTGAGTTCGGCTTCTCACTTGCTTCGGGCTTCGAAAATTGCGGATTTCTATGGTCTGGATGTAGTTTCTGCCCCAGCACACTATGTAGTCAAATTGCATCCGGCTGGTTGGCGATTGAATTTTCTGCCTTCCATCGGTGCATTGGAGAAATGGGATATTTTATTTCATGAGTGGGGAGGCTTGATATGGATTGAGTTGCGAGGGAGATTGGGGTTGATAGGTTAACGGATGTACGAATTGAAGTCGTATTAATTAATTTCTGGCTAAGAACCAAGTTAAGAAATATACTTTCGGTAAAATATGCTTCGCGAAATACACCTCCCTACGTTAGGTGAAATAACTTGGATAAATGCATGTTTGAATAAAGAGCGCTAAAGGCACGAAATATGTTAGCCGTGCCTTTGGCAGGCAGGCTGGGGGTTTCAACCCTGGCTATTCGTAACAAGCTATTTCTTAGCGCTGGTCCTTGATTATTGGTAAGATAATTAGAATTAGCTGCTAGTAATACAGAGACGAAACCAATTCAATTCCCTTAAAAGGATTTAATTAGACCACATAGTTATATAGTTCATATAACTCAATATTCTCAGAGATATTATCTTGATAAAACCTATGGAAAAATTAAAATTCTAAAAAGTAAAAGGCGCATAGGTTAATGTGTTGACCAATTTGTCGAGGGGGTTGTTCAGTATGTTTCCTAGCGTCTTTTTAAAAAAACCTATAGGATCAAAAGATGCATTAGTTAGTTTTGTTTATTAAAATTTAATAAAAATATTTTATTTAATTAATAATTAAAAAAAGGTAAACCTTAAAATATATAATTTGATATGAACTTTAAGTATTCCATAATAATTGTTTTTTTATATTGGTGTTTTTTTATATCAGGTTTGATTTTTCCAGTTGGAGTAATTGCACAACGTATACCCGCAGGAATGCCATTGATGGAAGAAACTTTTAGAAGAATGCAACTTTACAGTGATGATGAGAGATATTTATATAGTTTTAATTTAAGGCCAGTTTTAGAATTGGATTGGAAAAAAGAATATTTAAATAGTCAAAATGATTCCTTAAAATCCAAGGAAAGTAAAAATAATTTAACGCTTAAAAATAAATCTGTATTCTTCCAACTTTTGCCTGCTATTAGCCAAACACGCTATCAGCATCCCACACCATATCCTTCTTCAGGATACCTAATTAATTCCAATGGAGGTCAATACCATATTCAATTAGGCGCATATTTTAAATTTGGTCCTATTCACTTTCAGTTTCAACCTGCCTTTAGATGGATTGAGAATAAGATATTAGAAGAAGGAATGGTCAAGTCAGTTTCAACTGAGTATTTTCTTAATTATGGAGATGGTGTTTATAATGAATTATTCAAAGGTCAAAGCAGTATAACTATTGAAGCGGGGTCCTTTTCTTTAGGTGTATCAAATGAAAATATTTGGTGGGGTCCTGGTCAATGGAATTCATTAACCTTTTCAAATAATTCATTTGGATTTCCTCACTTATTCCTTAAATCTAGAAGACCTGCGAAAACTTTTCTAGGATCTTTTGAAGGTCAATTATTGATGGGAAGCTTGAAGAATTCTGGTTTTAGTTCTATTTATTTTGAAGAGCGTAGATATTTGAATGCACTCTTATTATCGTATTCACCCAAGTGGGTGCCCGGTCTATCAATCGGATTTAGTAGAACATTTCAGCAGTATGAAAGTTTTCGAGAAAATTCATTTGAATCTTTATTTCCAGTTTTTTCACCTGTTCAAAAAATAAGATATGGCTTTTCTGAAGATCTTTCTAATCAGGCGAATAGAGATCAACAAATAACCATTTTTACAAGGTATGTTTTTAATTCAGCATTAGCTGAATTTTATGCTGAATTTGGTAGACGTGACCATGCACTAAACTGGAGAGAAGCTATCTTAAATCCTGAGCATGCTAGGGCTTTTTTATTAGGTTTTAATAAGCTAATTCCTTTTCCATCAAATTCCTTTTTACAGATTAGAAGTGAAATACTTCATCAGCAATCCTCAATTAATAGATTTATAAGGTATAGAGGAAGAAATTTTGGGTTAAATTGGAGTGGGCATGGAATAGTAAGGGAAGGGTTTACTCATAGAGGACAGATGATGTCTTCCGGTATAGGTCCAGGCTCGAATATTCAAATTTTAGAACTAGCAAGAGTAAAAAACCTTGATAAGATAGGTTTTCGTTTAGAAAGATTAGCTAGATATCAAGATTTTTTTGTTACTACATATAGTTTTAATAATTTGAAGGAAAGAAACTGGGTAGATTTAAGCATGGTTTTTTTATTTGATAAGAATTGGGGTCAATTTGCTATTCAAAGTGAAGGACGTATAACAAATTCATATAATAAGGAGTGGAAATTGAATAATCAATCTACCGTAGATTTTCCTAAATCTTCTATTTTTTTTTCTTATGGGGCTCAATTGAATATATTGTATTTTTTTGGAAAATAATAATTATTTACATAAATGTATGTGGAAATTTAATGATTAAATAACTATAGATTATTATAAGTGTCAATTAAGTTAATGTATTTTAGGTTTTTTAAATATATTAAATTGAATATTCAAAGTTTCAAGGTTCATAAATTCAATTACTTATGAAGATTACCGTAGTCGGTACAGGTTATGTAGGCCTAGTCTCAGGGGCATGTTTTGCTGAGGTGGGTATAGAAGTTCACTGCGTAGATGTGGACGCCAAGAAAATCGATGGCTTAAAAAATGGCCTTATGCCTATCTACGAACCTGGACTAAAAGAAATGGTTATCCGCAATTATAAGCAAGGACGACTGTTTTTTTCAACTGATTTGGCTTCAGCCATGCAAGGGGCTGAGGCTATTTTTATTGCTGTGGGTACTCCTCCCGGAGAAGATGGTTCGGCGGATTTACAGTATGTATTGGCCATAGCAGATACCATTGGGACTCATTTAGAAGATTTTACCGTGGTGGTAACCAAAAGTACGGTTCCTGTAGGTACCGCCCAAAAAGTACAAGCAGCTGTTCAAGGGGCTTTGGATAAGCGCAAAAAGGATATTCCCTTTGCGGTAGCATCTAATCCTGAGTTTTTAAAGGAGGGAGCAGCCATTGTTGACTTTATGAAGCCAGACAGAATTGTGATTGGAGTGGAGAATGAGCGTGCTGAAGGGATTATGCAAAGATTATATAAACCATTTCAGCTAAATGGAGATCGGATCATATTTATGGATATACCTTCGGCGGAAATGACAAAGTATGCCGCCAATGCTATGTTGGCGACAAAGATTTCCTTTATGAATGACATTGCCAATCTCTGTGAGCGAGTGGGGGCGAATGCCAATATGGTTCGTAAAGGGATAGGTACGGACGTCAGGATTGGGAATAAATTTATTTACCCGGGAGTGGGGTATGGAGGCTCCTGTTTCCCAAAGGATGTGAAGGCCATCATTAAGACAGGAATGCAATATGGTCATGAGCTACGAGTGTTGAAAGCTGTGGAGGAAGTCAATGAGTTTCAAAAGCAGGTTTTGGTGCATAAGGTTTTGAAGCATTTTGGAGAGGATTTGACTGGATTGACTTTTGCGATTTGGGGCTTAAGTTTCAAGCCCAATACCGATGATATGCGTGAAGCTCCATCCTTGGTAATTATTAAGGACCTAATGAGTAGGGGAGCTACTATTCGCGCCTTTGACCCGGTAGCGATGGAAGAAGCTAAAAAACATTATTTAGGGGATAGTATTTATTATGCAAGTGATGCGCAAGATGCCTGTGTAGATGCAGCGGCATTACTATTATTGACTGAATGGCATCAGTTTCGGGTACCGAACTGGGAGGTAATGGGTAGATTACTTCGTGAGAGGGTAATCTTTGATGGCCGAAACATCTATGATAAGCAGAGATTGGAAGAGCAAGGCTTTACCTATTATGGAATAGGGTATTGATCGTAAAGTAAGAAATACTCCTTCGGAGAAACACGAAATGCGAAGTACGAATTACGGGCTAGAATTAAGTTTTGATGTTTGTTATAGGCCATCAACCCTTCCTGAAATCTTGATTGTTATTATATCGAATGATGAACGCTGAATGTCGAATCATGAAGTTTTGGTGCTCGTTTCGGTTAAGAAAAAATGAAATATTTCTCAGAGAACCATTACATCCTATCTGATTACAGAAAGGTACATTCAGACATGAAAAAATCCCGTAGGGATTAAATATGGGTAGATAGGAATGCAGACAAATTCCCATCGCTGGCCCTTGATTATTGGTAAGAAATGAAAATTAGCTGCCAGCAAGACAGAGACGAAACCAGGTCAATTCCTACAAGAGAATTTAATTGAACCACATAGTTACATAGTTCACATAGCAACAGTGACGCATGATTTGCCTACCCAGAAGAAATACACCTTCGGTGAAACATGCTTCGCTAAATACACCTTCGGAGAAATACCAAATGCGAAGTACGATTTACGGGCTTGAATTAAGTTTTCTTGCTGGATATAAGCCTTTAATGCTTCATGATATATTCTACATTTTTAATATCGAATGCTTAACGTTTGAAAAAAGAGTGCTGAAGGCACGATATATATTAGCCTAGGGTTCAACCCTAGGTAATAGTTACAAACCCATTCCCCAGCGCTGGCCCTTGATTATTGATATGGAAATGAAAAAAACTGCCAGCAAGATGGAAACAAAACCAATTCATTTCTTTATGGGAATTTTATTGAATCAAATTGCTTATTCCTTTTCTCCTTTTAAAATTCAGAAATAGCTTGTCTTAAACATGCTGGATTCTTTGGTGACTTCCAAAACTAGAATCAAACTCCTGTTGAAGTTTTTTTCGCATAATAATTCCGGATATCTGCGCGCATTGGCTAAGGAATTTGATGAATCTACCAATTCCATTCGGGTGGAATTAAATCGTTTGGCTGAAGCGGGTTTGCTGATTTGTAAAGCGGAAGGAAAAACCAAGTTGTATGAGGCCAATCCCAGTCATCCTTTTTTTTCGGAGATTAAAACCATGGTTGCCAAATTCCTTGGTTTGGATGAATTGATGGAGCGGATTGTCAATCGGATGGGTGATGTGGAAAAAGCTTATATTGTTGGAGATTATGCCCAGGGAATTGATTCAGGTACTGTTCAGATGCTGTTGGTAGGAAAAAATCTGGATACTGCCTATTTGAATTTCATCCGGGATAAGGCTTTTGAAAAGGTCAAGCGCAAGGTGGAGGTTTCTGTTCATGAAAAAGACCCCGGAAATATTGCGGGAATACTGATATACGATAACTAGTTTCAATTTTAACTCTAGATTATTTATTGCTTATGGGAGCATATTGAAGATTAAAGGGTGCTCAGGTACTTGTGTTGCCCAATTTGTCGAGGGGGTTGTGTAGCCTAATACCTGGCATCTTTTTCTGCTTTGAATTACCTGTTTGGTTATATAAGTTTGAATTAACTGGTTAAAATTTGCTCTGATTTGGGATGGATTCTTGGATAATCCGCTTTCATGAGTTCCCGGCAAATGGCAAATTTAGTCCTTGAGTCATTGCGGTTATTGAAAGCGGTCGAGTGAATTTTTGTTTTGATTAATTATTACATCATTCAGATTTTAAGATGATATAAATATAGAATGTTTATTGATTTTTATAATGTTTGATAAATGAGCTGAAGTAAATCTATCTTTTTATTTACAAAACTTGCTTCTTTATTTCTTTTTAAAAAATTCCAGTATGCTAGGTTCTTTTTTCTTAATCGAATTAGCTTATTTCATAGATATAACAATAGTACTTCATGTATTGAATCAATGATTAATATTTTATTATAAATTTTAGTTTTATGTCAGATCAATTTGAAATTGTATCCATCCCCAGTGTATTTGAGACAGCTCCGGCAGTACTCGATTGTTTTGCCGAAAAAATACAAAAGGGATTAAAAGTGAAGATCGGCAATGAGTTTTTCATTGTGGGTGATTTGGCTTTGAATGAGGGCACTCAGCCCCATAAGGAAGTAAACTCGGCTCCAAATGATTTGGATTACCAATTACTGATGACTTCTGCCTTACTGGTCAGCTCAACCAAATTGGGGAATCCCCTGACGGTGACCACCGGCTTTCCTTATGCTTCCTACCAAGTCAATAAGGATATGGCGATGGAGAATCTCGTCAAAGATCATTTAGTAGAATACGATGCCTCTGTTTTTTCTTCGGGAGGAACAAAAAAGATAGTGATAGAGGTGAAGCGCGGGGCCATTTTGCCCGAGGTATCTGCCAGTGCCAATGCGATACGTCATATTCTAAATTTAGAAGGTGACTTTATGGCCTTGAGCTTAGGCTATGGAACTTTCGAAACTATTTTGAGCAATGCAGACGGGGAATTTGGCTTGCAAAGGACGGCTTCCTCTTCCCCCGGAATTGTCTATGCGCTGGATATTCTAAGAAAGGATTTGTTTAAGCTGCATCCTTCCACGATGATCAGTGATGCATTTCTGGATGAGGGCTTACGAAATGGATATATTTTCCTCAACCGAAAGAAGGTGGACATCATGGATTTGCGAAAGAAGGCCCTGACCATGTATTACGAAAACGTAATATCTCCGACCATGAAGAAAGCCTTTACGGATCGGGAGTTTGCCCGATCCTCGGGGATTTACCTATCGGGAGGGGGAGCGCTTTATCCAGAGTTGATAGCGCTTTTCAAGCAGGAGTTTGATGGGGTTATTGATGTGGTGGTACCCGACAATCCCAATCATCTGGCAGCTAAGGGCTATTGTTTGCGAAGTTCCAAGCTCAATGGGGATAAGGTACAGGCTGTTGGTATAGACCTGGGAAATTCCTCAACCATCGTCTGTACTTATAAGCAATAGATTAAATGCTGCCGAAGTTTAGAAGGGGCTTTGCAATAGGGATTGATCTGGGAACAGCCAATACCTTGATTTCATGCGGAGATAGAATTCTGATCAATGAGCCATCTATCGTAGCGGTGGATGGCCTTGGTTCACAATTGTTGGCTTCGGGCGAGGAAGCCATGCTGATGCATGAGAAAACCAATAGCATGAGCATTCGCACCATCAAGCCTCTTCGGGATGGAGTGATTGCAGACTTCACGGCAGCAGAAATGATGATAAAGTCATTTGTTAATAAGGTGCGGAAGCAGGAAAAACAATTGTTTTTTCAATCCTTTACCATGCTTTTTTGCGTGCCTACCGGGATTACGGAAGTTGAAAAACGAGCCATCCGGGATTCTGGGACCAATGCGGGGGCCAGTGAGGTGCTGATCATGTATGAGCCGATGGCTGCTGCAGTAGGTTCTGGCCTGGAAGTGCAGTCTCCGGAAGGGGTAATGATGGTGGATATCGGAGGGGGAACGACAGGAATTGCTATTATATCCTTATCGGGTATTGTATTGGAACAGTCCGTCAGGATTGCGGGAAATTCCTTCAATCAGGATATTATTGATTTTTTGAAGAAACAATATAACCTATTGGTAGGAGAGCGAACTGCAGAACGGGTTAAAAAAGAGATAGGGGCAGTGGCATATGATTTAGAAGATTCTGAACAAGAACTGGACATTGTGGGACGTGACTTATTGACTGGAATTCCCCGATCCATTCGACTGGGTTATCAGGATATAGCTTCGGCGTTGGACAAGTCTATTTCCCGTATCGAGGAGGCTATCATCAAGGTATTGGAGAATGCTCCTCCTGAATTGGCATCGGATATTCATATCAACGGAATTTTTTTAAGTGGGGGAGGAGCCCTTCTTCGGGGAATTCAAAAGCGATTTGCCGGAAAAACAGGTCTGGCTATCCACAGAGTGGAAGACCCTTTGGGAGCAGTGGTGAAAGGGACTTCTCTGGTATTGAGGCATAGGAAGAAATATGCTTCCCTTCTTATCGAATAGGGATCAAAAATTTGGATCCTTATATATAGTATCTGGTAAGTTTCCTCTTTAGAATGTTTTTGTATTGGCTAGTATTAGGTAAGGTTAAATTGAATTATTCGAATGATGGTTAAGTCATGATGTATGAATACTGGAAATATGCATTGACAGGAAACAGATTGGGACTTCGCCTTTTGAATCAATTCCAATATTCCTGGAGGGACAATAAGAGCTTGTTTAAGGACAGAAGGTATTTCTATGAGGTATTTAAGCCTTATACAGCCTTTGAGATGTTTACGCGCCGGGAATTGCGTCAGAAGCCATTTCTATTGGACTATGTATTCAGTAAAAATCCTGATTATGTTTTCCTTAAAAAATACAGAAGCCGAAATGGGGAGGGGTTAGTCAAGCAGCCCCTGGATTTCTTTCACCCCAAGTCTCTCTTGCACTACATGAAATGGAATAAGTTGGAATACTTGGAGTTTCCGGTGTTTCAGGATCAGAGTATGGACATAATTGCACCCAAAGGTATAAATACCATTAATGTGCTGTCTTACTCCGATGATGAGCTGACAGGCGAAGTGCTGGCAGCTTCCCTTCAGTTATCTTCCTTTTCTTGTTTGGATTCCTTGGGAGCAGGTGGGATTTGGGTGAATTTGAATCCTAAGTTTGGTTATGCTCTGGAGAAAGGAAAACAGGTTTTTCCAAGGCCTAGAACTCATCAAAAACATCCTCTGACAGCCATTTCAATAGAAAACTTTTCATTGGATGAATGGGATAGCATCGTGGATCAAGTTTTCATGATTCACTCCAAATTGGATCTTCGGGGCCTTTATACATTTGAAATGGTCTTTCAGGATGGGGAAGCGAGGCTTTTGGACTTACGGGGAATTGAATCCATTCCATCCTGGTTGAGCTTGGGAGATCTGGATTTACTTAAGGAAGTCTTGCCAGTTTGAAAATGGTTTTGAGAAATTTCGGAAATATTGTAGGAGTACTGACCCTGTGTGATGACAGTTTCAGGACAATTGATGAAATAAGCCTAAATGCCTTGGCTCAACTTCGGACAAGAAGTGGGATGGACTTGCTTTACAAGCAACTGAAAGAAATGAAAGCAGTCTGTGACAAGGTTTACCTGGTTTTGGATGAATCATTCCAGCTTCCTTTTGGGGAATTAAAGAATTTTTGCCGCTCAGAACAGGTTCAGCTGGTTTTGCTACCAGAGCTGAGTGCTTATTTTGCACTTCGCTTTATTTGTAACAAATCCTTGAGGGAGGATTTGATTTTCTTTAGGAATTTGGCTTTTGTTCCGCAAGAAACAGTTGATTTTAGTTCCATGATCCGTGCTGTGGACCATGACAACAGCAAGTTTCAAACCTTCATTGTGACGGCTCATTTGCACCCGGACAGTACGCGGAAGAATCACTCTTTTTTTGAGTTTAATATGAAGTCCTTTCATTTTACAGACAGTCTTCAGCCTGGCTTTGTTTCCGAATCAGGCAGTCTTTTGAAGTGGACGGGAATTCTCTTTTTTAAGAATCACCTGTTTGCCGATCTGGTTTTTCACTCTGGAAAAAATTCTGAAAAGCTTGAACCTTTTCTCATTCACTCGGAGGAGTTTGGCTATACCTTTCCGGTACATTCGGAGGCCAGAAATTTAAAATATCTTCTGGGAATGGCATTTCATTCTCCTTTGCCATTGAGAATGGCCATTCATGAGTATCCGGTTTATAATTTGATGAACGAGCATGATTATATCTGTTTTACCCAATTTTGATGAAAACTATTTTTAATGAAGGATAAAAAAAACCAAACTTTAGAACCGCGAGTATCAATAGTCTTATTATGCTATAATCAGGAAAAATACATCTTGGAAGCTTTGGGAAGTATTTTCAAGCAGGAAATTCCATATGCTTGGGAGTTAATTATTGCAGATGACTGCTCTTCTGATTCAACCTTTGATTTAATCCAAAAATGGCTGGAAAATGCTTCCGTTCCTGTTTGCTATCTTCCACGGGAAGAGAATCTAGGTCTAGGACTAAATATGGAAAGGGCGATTGAAGCTTGTACCGGGGAGTATATTGCCGTATTGGAAGGAGATGATTATTGGCAAGATAGCCAGCGTATTATCAAACATGTGCAGCTTTTGGATGCGAATCCTGAGATCAGTTTTTCTTTTAATACACATCGATTATACTATCAGGAGAATAATCGCTTTGAAAGCATACAACTGTTTCCTGAAGAACAGGAATTGATCCGTTTTAATGTTCATCAATTGATAAGGGATAATGTCGTTAGAAATGTTTCTTCTTGTGTTTTCAGACAGTTTTTGATCAGTAAAACGAAGTCATTCATTTTTAATTTTGACCCTACGGATCGATTCTGGGGGATTTTCATGGCACATTACGGAGAGGTCATTTGTATCAATGAAGAAATGACTGTTTATCGAATCAATTTAAATGGTGTCTGGTCCAGAATAAGCAAGGAGGATCAGTTGCGGGGCCAGATGAAATATTCTTTTTTTTGGGATGCCTATTTTAATTTTCAATATCAAAAGGACTTTTCAGTTTATAGACTGGCGATTCGATTGCATTCTTACAGAGAAAGTTTCATGCGTTTATCCTTTTTATTTGGTAAAAATCTAATACGCAGGGTTTTTTATACTAAGAATCTGCTGAAAGTGGCTGATTATGCAGTCATGAAATTGAATTTGAAATTTTAATAAAGAGTTTTGCTGGAATTTCTGAAATACCTCCGATTCGGAAAGGCTTTTTATAAAAGTTCATTTTATGAAACGGCTCGACTAGCTTCTGTAAAAGAGCTAATTTCAGAAGTGAAGCGCTATGATATTATTAATTTTTTGCTGGGGAAATTTGATCGTAGAACAAGCTATTTGGAAATTGGATTAAGGGATCCTGAAGATAATTTTTACAGGGTTCAGTCATTTTTTAAATGCAGTGTGGATCCCGGCTATGAACAGGAACTCAATATGGCCACCTACAAAATGACCAGTGACGAGTTTTTTCAGGCAATTCGGGAAGGGGAAATTTTGTCTATGGACAAGCGCTGGGACTTGATTTTTATTGACGGTAGTCATTTGGCATCCCAAGTCTATAAGGATATCCAAAATGCCCTGGAGTTTTTAAATGAGGATGGTTTTATCGTCTTGCATGATGTCAATCCTCCATCACAATGGCATGCAAGGGAGTCCTTTAACTTTAAGTTCAGTCCTGCTAGATACTATTGGAATGGTACAGTCTGGAAAGCCTTTGTTAAAATAAGAGAGCGAGAAGACCTTTTTGCCTGCTGTATAGATACCGATTGGGGAGTAGGGGTTATTTCCAAGCAAATACCATTGGGACCTCCCTTGTCTCTTTCCCCTGATTTTTTCTTTGATTTTAAGGAACTGGAGAAACATAAAAAAAAATATTTGGAGCTCGTTTCCTTCGAAGATTTTCAGCGTAGGGTTAATCTGTACTTATAATCCGAATGTTTAAAACTAGGTCTTGGTTCTATCTAAGTTCTTAATACAATTGACACTTAATTCGTAATTATTCAAATATATTATTGTGCTGAGCTTTTTAAGACCATGTATAAAATTGAAATATAAAACGATTGAGACCCATTAATTGGTTTTTAAGTTTTTTAAAGGATAGTATCAACTGGTCACAGGATGGAGAAGGCCCACAGGATTTTCGAAATTGGGTATTTGAGGATGAGGATGAGTTGACCTGGACCAATCACCTTACCCGGGAGCGATTAAAGTTTTTGCTCAATCCCAAGATGCAGGTTCTGGAATTTGGGTCTGGACAAAGTACCCACTTCTTTTTAAGTCGGGGAGCACTTCTTGATTCCATAGAAGATGACCTGGATTGGTATAAGACCATGAAGGAGGAATTGGGTGATTTGGAGGAACTGAGTATTCAATGGATTGCTTCTGAGTTTGAAAAAGAGGAAGTAGATCCGGCTTATTCCTGTCAGCATGGTTTACCCTCCAAGGGAAGAAGTTGGAAAAGCTATGCAATGGGTGCAGAAGCCTTTCCGGATGCTTATTTTGATTTGATTTTGATAGCTGGAAGGGCAAGAATGGCTTGTATGAAGCATTCCATTCCCAAATTGAAGAAAGGGGGGATTTTAGTCATTGACCATGCAGATCGAATAGATTATCAGGAAGACCTGAATACTTTTTTGAGAAATTGGAGGTTTGAAAGCTTTCAGGGTGAACGTTTTGGTTCTCCTGAATTGGTAGAAGCAAGGATTTATTTTAAACCAATTTCTTGATTGGAGAATATGCTATTCTTTTGTTTAAAGCTTTTTCTTGAATTTACATAACTATCCCATGAACGTTAATTCTTCATTAGTTTCTGTAATCATTACATGTTACAACCAAGGTAGGTTTTTACCTGAATCTCTTGATTCATTGCTGGCACAAACCTATTTGTATTGGGAGTGTATAATTGTCGATGATGGATCAACAGATAATACGGCGGATGTAGCGAAAGTATATAGTAGTAAGGATAGGAGAGTCTCTTATGTATATCAGCAGAATAAGGGTGTTTCTGAGGCAAGAAATCTTGGTATTAGTAAATCTCAAGGAGAGTTTATACAATTTTTAGATGCAGATGATCTTTTACACCCAGAAAAGATAAAGGCACAGTCCGAAATTCTTCAATCAAATGAAAAAATAGATTTAGTATATGGATGTAGCAGGTTTTTTATTGATGGTGAACCAGAGGTATTATATCCTTTTCGTTTTAGAGGTGGGGGTATTCCTTGTGATTTAAGTTATCGTGATGAATTTCAGGTAGAAATGTTATTTAAGCATAATATTACCACAAATTGTTCCCTGCTTATGAGGTCAAAAGTTTTGAGAAAGGTCAATTTCAGGGATGTTATTTTTGAAGATTGGGTCTTTAATTTCGAGTGTTCGCTAAATGGCTTTATTTTTCATTTTGATAATTCTTTTTCTGCTTATACCTACATTAGAATTACAAATTCAAGCTTGATGGAAAGACACATTAAACAAGTTATTGAAATTAAAAATTTCAAATCCTACTTATTGGGTTTAGCAAAAGAATACAAATACCCATTTTCCAAGCTACATGCTAAAAACGAAAAAAAGAAACTTTCCAAAGACATGATCAAGTTAATCAAGCAGGTCACACCTCCAGTTTTTTATCCTGTCTACTCTTTTTTAAAAAGACAATTATTTAAATGATTTTTTGGTCTGTTTCGACTTTGCTCCAAATCTTTACATAAGATACTTTCCAGAATAGTTATTTGAATGAATCATTATTAGGGTTGTATTCGAAAAAGTCATAATAATAAAATATCTAACCAATTATTCGCAGTTTTTTCATAAGTGTTATACTTTTCTTTTTAGGGTTTATTTGAAGGTTTTTTAGATGAAATTAATATCAGTAGTTGAATTTACTAGTTTAGATAGTACCAAAGTTCTTTCTAATACAAGGTTGGGGATATCAAAAACTACTTCAAAAGAATTATAAACATCGCAAAAAATAAAATACAATGAAGTTAAGTATCCTTTTAGTTTGCTACAATCAATCAAAATATATTGATCAATGTATTGAGGGAGTTCTAATACAGCAGACTAATGAAACCTTTGAGTTGATAATTGCAGATGATTGCTCTACAGATACTACAGTGGATCAGATACGAGCTAAATTAGAAGGGCATAAGTTTGAGATTAATTTTTTGGAAACTGAAAAAAATCTAGGACTTGGGCCGAACTACCGTAGGGGAATTGAGGCCTGCAATGGTGAATTTGTAGCCTTGTTGGAAGGGGATGATTACTGGACGGATCCTTTAAGACTTCAAAAGCATATTTCCTTTTTGGAGAAAAACACTCTTTGTCCGATGAGTTTTAATCTGTATGGAATTTATCGGCAAAACGCAGGGAACTTAACTGTTCCAAGTCCTCATGGAGATTCCAAATTTGATTATTATACATCGAAAACGCTTATTCAATATAATGTCATCGGAAATCTATCTACATGTGTCCTACGGAAATCAGCTTTGGATCAAATCCCAAAGACACATTTTGATTATAATATAACCGACTGGTTTATCGGTATATTTTTGGCTCAAAACCACCCGGTTGCTCAGCTTAAGGAAGTGATGTCGGTGTATCGAATCAATGATCAGGGCCTATGGTCGGGAAGTTCCAGGCAGGATCAGATTGAAAGAAAAGAAAATATAACCAAACTTTATGACTACCTGTTGGATTATCGATACGCTTCCCAGTTCTTAGCCTTTAGGATAGCGTCCAGGATAAAAACTTGGCGAGATAGACAGATAAAGGGTTCTCCAAGCCTTGCTCGATTCGTACTAAAAAAAATCCTGATTCAAGGAATCATTGTTCGATTAGGAGGTATTTTGGCGATTCTCACATGGAATAAACCAAGACCATGAATTAAGAATTCAGTGATGTGGTATAAGGGAAAAGAAAAGTTTTAGGGAACGGGTTGTTGAATTTGAATCTTATGCCATTGTGTCAAGAGCTAAATGTGAAATATACCTGTATTGCTTGGCCAGGCAGTTGTTACATCGATTTATAGCCTAGGAATTTAAAATTAATGATGCCTTGGCCTTTTCTCTCGAATTATTTGATGGAATGCTGGAAGTAGGAAGGTTTAAGTTTCAGGACCTTTTAGTTCATTTTAGGCGATCGATCTTTATTGCTGGCAAAAGTCCTTCTTCAGAGATTGCTTCTTTTAAAAATAGAAAAACTAATTTTTAAAATATAGACCTTAAGCGGTTAATAAAATCATGAATTTGAAATATTGTCAAAATAATCAAAATTGGGGAGGAGTGTTATTCCTCTGGGTAATGTTGATTAAACCAAAAGTATGTACGAATCGAATCAATCTTTTAATTCAGTTTTCAGTTTATTTTATTATTTCTGAATATTTGAATCAATTTGAGTTTTATGTTTTAAATATATTTTATGAGTCCTGATTCAATAGCAATAGTAATAAGTCCTGACAGTGGATATCGTTTACCTTCTTTGGTGACGATTTATTCTTTGTTGAAAAACAATCCAAAAAGAAGATTTAAAATTTATATCCTTTTGGCTGAATTGAGTCCGGATTGGATTGAGGTTCACAAAAAACTTATACATCAAATGGGTTCTTCCGTGGAGTTAATTCGAGTTGAATCCAGCCTCTTTTCTGAATTTAGATCAAAGTACCCTTACCCTCCCTCAGCTTATTATAGAGTATTTGCAGCTGATCTAATTCCTGAGGAACGTGTTCTCTATTTGGATTCTGACCTTCTTATTCACGGAAGTATTGAGGAGTTAATTGAATTAGACATGGGAGCTTATCCCATTGCAGCGGTGGAGGATTCTTTAGTGGATGATTTGGATCGTTTGGATTTAAAAACTACGGAGGGATATTTTAATTCCGGTGTCTTGTTAATGGATTTGAATAAGTTTCGTGATCAGGAGCTGGGTTCCCGAGTGGCCGAATACCTCAAATCTAATCCAGAGAAAATTTACTTTGCCGATCAATGTGGCTTTAATGCAGTATTAAAAGGGAATTGGATGGTTATAAATCCCAAGTGGAATTTTCAATCTGGCTTTCTAAATAAGAACCATAAGAAAGAATTGGCATATACTGAACAAGTGGTTTCCAATGCCAGAAAGGAACCCCTTATCATTCACTATACAGGTATGTCCAAACCTTGGAAAACGGATGGTAAACATCCTTTTCGGTCCTTGTATTGGAAGTATTTAAAGGAAACGCCATTGACAAGAAGATATCCGGAGGATATTTCTTTAGTTAATTTATTGAAAAGGCTTACTCCTCTAAGGCTGAGAAAATTGTATTGGAGATACAGTTAGACTTCCCTAAATACTTGTTTTCCATTCTGTGGCAGTAAAAAAAGAAGTATACTTATCGCTCTTGATGCCTTCATCTTATATTCTTGACTTAGCTGGCTTGAAGGTAGAATAATCTAGTTCCCAAATTATGAATCTTTTGCTTCATTTTCGGTAAAATACTTTTCTTTTTGGTAGAAATGTGGATTATATCCAAGGATTAGCTATGCGCTTTTTAAAATAGGCTTGACTGATTTCTCTACGGTGTTGAAAATTCTTCCTTAGGTAAAAACTTTAAATAAGCTTGAGTTTGATTTCGTGTTAAAAGAAGTTTTGAAGCTTTTGATATGTTCTTATATCCTGAAGATAGGGCCATGATAAGCCAGTTTGAAATTCTGGTAATAAATTGATTGCTATCCCTGCACCTATGAAAGAGAACCTTATTTCAAAATTTTAAACATAGTACATTGAAAATTCATATTGATAATCAGATTTTTCGCTTACAGCGATATGGAGGGATTTCCAGGTATTTTGTTCGTTTGGTGGAGGAGTTTGACCAAATGGGACATGAACCAAAAATTCTCGGTTCTTTCCATTCCAATGCCTATTTGCGGGATTTGGATTCCAGATTGGGAAATGGGAGATATTTTGAAAAATATCCCAAAAGAACAATTCGGTTTTTCAGGGAAACAGGGAAGATTCTGGATCAAATCCAGCATTTTTCAAAGGGCGCTGATATTATCCATGAGAGTTATTTTTCAGATAAACCGGTTTTGCGGGGAATTCAAGCAAGAGTAATCACAGAGTATGATTGCATGCATGAGATTTTTCCCTATTTATTTCCCATTCCTCAACTTAAAACCACTCAGAAGAGACGGGCTTTTGATCGGGCTGATTTGATTTTGGCAATTTCCCATCAGACAAAATCAGATATTATGGAATACTTCGAAATACCAGAGGAAAAAATAGCAGTTACCCATTTAGCAGCTGACCCTAAGCTTCCTGAGCATGAACTGATCAGTCCAAAGCCTTCGGAGCGTCCCTATTTCTTATATGTCGGCATTAGGCTCCCACATAAAAATTTTCACAGCCTCATCCTTTCCTTTGCCAAGTCAAAATATCTAATGGATCATTTTGATCTGGTGGTATTTAGTCCTTATCCTTTCTCGGCAGAGGAGCTTGCTCTGATGGAGGATTTGGGTTATAAGCCTGATCAAGTACGCTGGGAGTCTGGAGATGATCGAAAACTATATGGATTTTACAAAGAGGCCTTTGCATTTGTATATCCTTCTTTGTATGAAGGCTTTGGTATTCCTCCCCTGGAAGCTATGCGGTATGGATGCCCTGTAATTTGTAGCAATTCCAGTTCCTTACCGGAGGTAGTTGGGGATGCAGCTTTGACATTTGATCCCATGGAATTGGAGGAAATGAAGTGTCAGATGGAAATGTTGGCTGAAAACGAATCTTTGAGAAATGATTTAATTAACAAGGGCTTTCTTCGGGTTGAAGAATTTTCTTGGAGAAGGACAGCTGAGGAAACGTTGGCTCATTATAACAAGCTTGTATAAAAATTGAAGGAATAGATTTTTACTCGCTAAGAAGGGAATTTATGAATGTATTTTTGATATGGATCCGGAAATTTGGATTGATTGAATTAAAAATATCCCAATACCATAATAAGGTTAGATTTTTCGCATACATGATACTTTTTGGTAAAGCTGGGAATCATTAAAAGTCTTCCTATGAAACAAAAAAAAGCTTTAATTATTGGTGTTTCAGGTCAGGATGGATCCTTATTGGCGAGGTTTTTACTCTCTAAAGGCTATGAGGTATGGGGTAGTTCCAGAGATGCACAGGGAGGAAGTTTTAACAATCTTAATTTATTGGGTATTAAAGCAGAAATCTGTTTGATATCCATAGACCCGGAGGATTTTCGCTCAGTCCTCTTGGGTCTTAAAAATTCCAGGGCTGAGGAGGTATATTTTTTAGCCGGTCAATCGTCGGTAGGGCTTTCTTTTGAACTTCCTGCTGAGACTATACAAAGTCATACACTTGGTCTGTTGAATATATTGGAGGCAGTTAAATTTCTGAATTCTCCAATAAGGATTTTTAATGCTGGCTCATCGGAGATTTATGGAGATACGCTGGGAAAAGCTGCTGAAGAAAGCACTGCTTTTAGACCCAAAAGTCCTTATGGCTTAGCAAAGGCATCTACTTTTTGGCTGGCAGCAAATTACAGGGAGGCCTATGGCATTTATGTGTGTACTGGTATTTTATTTAATCATGAATCACCATTTCGGCCATCACGCTATGTGACTCAAAAAATTATTCAATCAGCCAAACGAATTGCTTTGGGGTCAAATGAAAAACTAATTTTAGGGAGGCTGGATATATGCAGAGACTGGGGCTGGGCCCCGGAGTATGTAGAAGTTATGTGGATGATGCTTCAGTTGAATCAGCCGGAGGATTTGTTAATTGCCACAGGTGAGAGTTATTCGCTTGAAAATTTTGTTGAAACAGTATTCACTAAGCTAGGAATGGACTGGAAGAAGCATGTGGTCCAAGATACTAAGCTCTATCGCCCTTCCGATTTGGAACTTTCGAGGGCTAATCCCGAGAAGGCTCAAAAAATTTTGGGTTGGAAAGCCAAATACCGGATGCAGGATATCATTCAAAAAATGCTGGCAGATGAATTGGAATCATAATATTACCTGAAGTGAAAATTGAGATTTATGATGTTAAAGTATTGAAAATAAATAGTTTATTTTATTTTTCTTAATTCGATTCCCGTGAAATTAGCTGTATTAATTACTTGTTTCAATAGAAGAGAAGAGACGAAAACCTGCTTGGATAGATTATTTGAGCAAGAACTTCCGGAACATGTAGAAATGACTGTTTTTGTTTGTGATGATGGCTCAACAGATGGGACCAAAGAAATGATAGGGGAATATTTTCCCGAGGTGCAGGTTGTAGTGGGAAATGGAAAATTGTATTGGGGAGGAGGCATGCGAATGGCTTGGAAGGAAGCTCGTTCCAAGGCTGATTTTGATTTTTTTCTGTGGCTTAATGATGACACCCTGCTTTATGAGGGGGCTTTATTGGAACTATGGAAGGATTATCAACAGGTAGGTCCTAAGGCTATCATTACCGGAGCCTGTCAATCGGCAGAAAGCTTGGAATGGACCTTTGGAGGAAGTGATGAGGAAGGTCCGATCATTCCAAAATCCTTCCCTCAGGAAGTACGCTATATGAATGGCAATCTGGTATTAACACCTAGGATTGTAGATGAGTTATTGGGAGGAATTAAATCAGTATATACACATTATCTTGGGGATTATGATTATGGGTTACGGGCTAAAAATGCTGGTTTTACCTGCTATACATCTTCCCGCTTTCTTGCTAGCTCTGAAATTGGTAGTTTTCAATATTGGGCTGATCCGGCACTTTCCTTATTTGAGCGACTTAGATTATTGTACCATGTCAAAGGTTTGGCAATTGGAGAGTATTTTTACTATAAGTCCTACCATTATGGTAAATGGATAGGGATTAAAACTCTGTTTCATGTTCACTTGAAGGTTTTTAGTATTAGCTTAAATGGATTTTTCCGGCGAACTAGCTTAAAAAATTGAAATTATTTGTTGGTCTGCTATATTCTTAGGGTTTATAAATCAAATAGTCATTTTGATCTTTTGGCTTAAATCACTGGGCTAGTTTGCTTTTTTCATGCTTTTCAAAATATGATGTCATTCAAGTTATCCCTAATTTATATTTCTAGTAAAACTTATTTAAATCATAGTAAAGCTTGAGTGATATTGTCTTAAAAAACTGATATTCAATTAAATAAAAAATTTAATGTTATCTTTAAAATATCATTTTTTATTCGTTCATATCCCCAAGACTGCCGGTAATAGTATCCAATCTGCTCTTGCTCCATTCTCAGATGATAGGCTGATCAAAGAATACGAATTTCAGGATGGGAGGGAGCGTTTTGGAATAAAGAATGAGGAATTTGAGTACCCTAAGCATGCTACCTTAAGAGAGTATAAAAGGATTTTGCCTGAAATTACATATCATTCTTTGACAAAGTTTACAGTGGTGAGAAATCCTTGGGATCGTCTGATCTCAAGGTATTTTTCTCCACATGAAGGAAGAAAGGAATTTGATAGGGAGCTTTTTAAAAGGATAATTCATCAATCGCAACCACTTGATTATTATGTAAATTCCAGTCCTAATTGGTCTAGATTATTTCCGATCAATCCCTTGAAAAGTTCGGAAATTGATTTCTTTCTAAAGTTTGAGAACTTGGAGGAGGATTTTTCAAAAATCTGTTCTTTTCTTGGATTAAGTAATCTAAGTTTAGAAAACTTGAATTATTCACAAAGGTTTGATTATCAGTATTACTATGATTTTCCATTAAAAGAAAAGGTTTATAATAAATTCAGGAAGGAAATTAACTTTTTTGGATACGAATTCGATTGATTTGATTATTTCTCATAAATACAAGTTTATCTTTATCAAGACAGTCAAAACGGCGGGTACCAGTCTGGAGGTTTATTATTCTCAATTTGCAGGAGGTAGCGATGTCCTTAGCCCGGTATTTCCACATGAATCCCATCACCTGCCGCGAAACTATCTGGGATTGATCAATCCATTTAAGGAAAGAAAAAAGTACGGTTTTACGCTGCGCAATAGGATCAAGGAGGCTTTTCTGCTTCGAAAGTTTTATAATCATATACCTGCCTATTTGGTAAGAGAGCGGGTTCCTAAACCAATTTGGAATTCTTATTTTAAATTTTGTGTAGAACGAAACCCCTGGGATAAATCTGTATCGCATTTTTATATGATGAAAAAAAGGAATCCAGCCATTAAAGATTTTGACCATTACCTCTATCATACTGCGCTTTGTCATAATTATCCACTATATACCGATCCCAATACGCAAGAAGTATTGGTGGATCGTGTACTTTCTTATGATCGTTTGGATGAGGAGTTGGATTTTTTGTTTTCTCATTTGGGGCTTCCCTTTTCAGGAAGGCTCGATGTATTTTGCAAGGCTAATTTCCGGGCCAATGGCAAACCTTATCAAGAATACTATAATGAGAAATCGAAGGAATATATTTACAAAAAGTTTAAGCAAGAAATTGATCTTATGCAATTTGAATTTTGATGGATATTTCTAAATTGTTTCCATGGCTATTTTGGAGTGACTTGTTGACTTGTTGAATGAATTAATTCACTGCGAATCTCATGAATATTTTCCGGTAAAGCATCTATGGACAATTAATCAAGCATAATTAATGAAGGCAGTTCTCAGAAGTATTCTTCCAAAAAATCTAATCAGCGAATTAAGCTTTTTAAGGGATTATAGTTTATTCCCAGAAAAGTATAGAGGGAAGTTTGTCAATCAATCTTTTTCTCAGGAAGGGGAGGATGTTCTATTGAAAAGGATCTTTGATATTCGGAAAAAGTATCGTGGTTTCTATGTAGATGTAGGTGCTCATCATCCTTATCGATACTCCAATACATACCTTTTTTATCGGAAAGGTTGGTCAGGAATAAATATTGACGCTATGCCTGATAGTATGAAGGCATTTAATAAAGTGAGGGCTAGGGATATAAATCTGGAGATACCGATTTCAGACAAAAAGCAGGTCTTGACATATTATGCCTTCAATGAACCGGCATTAAATGGTTTTTCAAAAGAGCTTTCTGAGAAAAGAGATGGTCATGATAATTTTAAGCTTCTGTTTACCAAGGATATAGAGACATTTACCTTGGAGGAAATACTCGATCAGTACCTGCCGAAGGATCAAACAATTGATTTCCTTTCTGTGGATGTGGAAGGCTTGGATTTTGAAGTGATTCGCTCTATTAATTTGGAAAAATATAAACCCAAAGTTATCCTAGCCGAGATATTGAGAAACTCACTTTCAAATCTTGATCAAAATCCAATGCTTGGCTATTTGGAAGGATACGGTTATTCTGTCATGGCCAAGACAGTAAATACCGCTTTTTTCATTCATGAGGATTTTAAATAGTCTGCAACTCGACTCTCGGGATGCTTAATCGTGTAATTGTTTAATCGTCGATTCGAGAGTCTAACCCAAGATAATGGTCACCTTTTAGAATTGTCGAATCGTGGAATCGTTTAACTGTCGAATCGAAGGTTAGCCCGAAAATAATGGTCAACTTTCAGTTCATCAATTCATCGATTCATCATTTCGACAGATCACTGGTTCATCAGTTCGACAAAAATTCAGTTCGTCATTCATCAGTTCCCCAGTTCGACAGATCATTGGTTCATCAATTCGACTATGCATCGATTCATCAGTTCGTCAATAATTCAATTCATCAATTCGCCGATTCGACAAAAACCTGGAACAACGAACGCCGAACTTTTAACACTTAACGTTTAACCTTTATCATCTAACTCCTATTTACTCTTGAACTTTAACAAAAATACCCGAATCTACATCGCCGGACACAGAGGCATGGTGGGATCGGCTATATGGAGAAAGCTGGAAGCGGATGGCTATACGCATCTGATCGGAAAGACATCTGCTGAGTTGGATCTGAGAAATCAGCAGGCGGTAAGGGATTTCTTTGAAAAGGAACAACCGGAGGTAGTAATCGATGCAGCTGCAAGAGTGGGAGGGATTTTGGCCAATAATACCTACCCCTACTAGTTTTTGATGGATAATATGCTTTTCCAGAATAATCTAATTCATACTTCAGTAAGCCTTGGAGTTGAGAAATTTATTTTTTTAGGGAGTTCCTGTATTTATCCTAAAATGGCCCCACAGCCTTTACGGGAAGATTACTTACTAAGTGGTCCATTAGAACCCACCAATGAATGGTATGCGATTGCCAAAATCTCAGGAGTGAAAGCAATAGAGTCTGTGAGGAAGCAATTTGGTTTGGATTATGTCAGTTTAATGCCTACCAATCTCTATGGTCCTTCTGATAATTTTGATTTGAAAAGTGCTCATGTCCTACCTGCTATGATTCGTAAATTTCACGAAGCGAAAGAAAAGGATAGCACATATTCTGATAAATCCCATGGACCGGTGGTGATCTGGGGGACGGGTTTACCCAAAAGAGAATTTTTACATGTGGATGATCTGGCAAAAGCGGTTCTCATAGCAATGGAACATAAACTACCAAATAGTCTCTATAATGTGGGCTCCGGCAATGATATTTCCATCAAGGATTTAGCCTTCAAAGTCCATCAAATAGTAGGGCATCAGGGAGCGATTCATTGGGATCAGGATAAGCCCGATGGAACCCCCAGAAAGTGGATGGATAGTAGTTTGATGCTTCAAACGGGCTGGAAGCCTGAAATTGATTTGGATACCGGTATAAAAGAAACTTATTTATGGTTTATTGAGAATAATAAATAATTGAAATTAAATAGTTTATGTTTTTAATTATGAATCTTTAATTTAATCTATTCGATTCAAAAATTCTTTAGTGTAATACTTGCTTTCTTGTCCTGACCGAGGTTAATACCCCCGGATATATAGACTTAGTTTTGATTTAGATACCGTATTAATTGTCTTCCTTTAAGAAACCCATTTTCATTTTCTCTCTCCCTCGTTCCGGTTCGACTCTCTTACAGAGGATGCTGATGGCACACCCTCTTATTAAAAGTGTGGCAGAGCCTTGGGTCTTATTGCCTATTTTTTTTTCCCAAAGGACTTCTGGAACTTTTTCTTTTTACAATCATTCATTGGCTCATCAGGCATTGAATGACTTCATAGTAAATATACCCGGAGGGGAAGATGAATATAGACAAGAGCTTTCGAGGTTTTTGTGTGGGCTTTATGCCAAGTATTGCCAGGAGGGAGAAGAATATTTTCTGGATAAAACCCCGCGTTATTATTGGATCATCGATGAAATCGCTGAATGTTTTCCTGATGCGAAGTTCATTTTTCTATTTAGAAATCCTTTGGAAGTCTTAGGGTCCATTCTTTCTACCTGGACAAATCAAAGTTTAAAGCAAATTCATGTTTATCATTCGGATTTGCATCAAGGACCTGGATTATTAATTCAAGGCTTTGAAAAGCTGGAGAGTCGTTCCCTGCGACTTCAATATGAGGACTTACTGGATTATCCCAAGACAGAACTCCTTCGAATATGCGACTATCTGGATATTCCATTTCAGGAAAGCATGCTTGATAATTTTAAGCTAGAGAGCCCGGAAGGCTTGATGGGGGATAAATCAGGGCTTAATTCCTATCAGGCTTTGAGTAAGGAACCATTGAAGAAATGGTTAGAATACAGCAGGAATTTGGTTCATCGATCTTATTTCAAATCTTATATTAACTCCTTGGATGCAGTTTGTCTAAAGCATTTGGGCTATCCCAAAGATAAACTTCTTCTAGCTATTCAATCAACTAGACTCAGCAGTCTGGGTTCATGGAAAGAATGGGGGTTTTGGTTGAGGGGGTATTTAATCCTTCGATTTCGATTGAATTTGATTTTTTTCAGGAAAGGAAGGGGAGATAGCTTTGATTATTTTTCCTGATATCCTCCGGCGTTTTTTGTGATTTAAACTTAGGTTATGCTTAATCAATTTGAATATTTATGAATATAGTTAATGTTGTTCTATCAGGGGGGGTAGGTTCAAGACTTTGGCCCTTATCCAGAAAAAGCAGGCCCAAACAGTATCTGCCTTTATTTGAGGGTGAAACCCTCTTTCAAAAAACAGTGAAAAGGAATTACTTTTATTGTGATCAGATTTTGGTAGTTGGCAATGCAGATAACTACGAGCTTTCAAGGAGAGATCTTCATGCTTCCGGTATTTCGGACTATTCTGAAATCATAGAGGCTTGTCCCCGAAATACCGCTGCAGCTATTGCCTTTGCTGCTTTTTCGCAATCTCTTCAGGACATACTCTTTGTAAGTCCATCGGATCATTTGATAAGTGGAAAGGAAGATTATGAAAAGGCTGTTACCCGAGCCCTAGATCTAGCCAAAGATGGCTATCTGGTCACCTTTGGGCTTAAAGCAAGTCAGCCCGAAACCGGGTATGGTTACATCGAGGCAGCCGGGGAGGAGGTGCTAAGTTTCAGAGAAAAGCCGAATCTCGAAAATGCCCGGAATTTTGTCAAGTTGGGTAATTTTTATTGGAACTCAGGAATGTTCTGTTTTCAGGCAGGAGTATATCTTCGAGAGTTGATGAAATACGAGCCTGAGCTTTATAACAAGGCGAGGCTTGCTTGGGAACTTTCCCAAAACGGACAGTTAGGCTTGGAGGAATCGCTTCAAATTCCCTCCATTTCTGTAGATTATGCGGTCATGGAGCGGAGTAATAGAGTGAGGATGGTTCCTTCTACTTTTGCTTGGTCTGATATGGGGAGCTTTGACTCGATTTATTCTTACCTCCTGGCTCAGGGACACCCTGTGGATGAGAATGGCAATATGGTCATTGGTTCAAAATTGCATACTGAGTTCTCCGGTATGAAAAATACGCTATTGATTCAAACAAAAGATGCCATTTTGGTTCTTCAAAAAGAGCAGGCACAGGAGGTGAAAAGGATTTATGAACGTTTGGAAAAGGAAAAGCCGGATTTAGTTTAGGCTTGAGTGTTTAAGTATCGAGGCTCAAGTAAAAACAAATTATTTACTATTTTTTCTTTTGGATTTATGTTAATTGTATCTTGGCTTATTTGTATTCAAGAAGTTCTCAATATAAATTCTTTAGGTTCTAGATTTAATTTTTACGGAGGAGTATTCTTGATTACTCATGAATATGAGAACAGTACCAAGTGAATCAATGAGATAGGTTTGGGAATGTATACGCTATATTTTTTGAAGTAAATACTTAGTGATAATTTTTAATTATCTATATGATTCAAAGATAGAAGTGTTAGATTATCTATACCACCAATAAAAATATTTATTAAATATCTATATTATGATTTCAACTCGTGCACTTATTTTGAATAAGATTCAAAGTCGTCTACTAAAAAAGCATTTGTTAAAACTCTTGGATAGTATTACGAATTGGAAACAATTCCTGTTGGGTTATCCTTTTCTGCATAGGGCATTTCAAAGTTACTTGGGCTATCCTTTGAATCTTAGAAGTCCACAGACTTTTAATGAGCATATCCAGGTTAAAAAATTAACGAATCGAGACCGATTATTGGTTCAGACCAGTGATAAACTATTGGCTAGACAGTATATCAAACAAGTTTTGGGAGAAGAGGAGGGAGAAAAGATTCTAATTCCTCTTTATTTTGTAACCGATGATGAGCGGAAGATCCCATTTGAAAATCTTCCGGAAGAGTATTTTTTGAAGGCAAATCATTTTTCTGGCGGCAATCTTTTAGTAGAAAAAGATATCGATAAGCAGCTCATATTACAAAAGGCTGAACGGTGGTTATTGAAAAGTTATGGGCAAAATTTACATGAATGGGCATATCGGGATATTCCTAGAAGATTACTTGGTGAAAAAGTCTTGCGAGATCAGGATGGTAAAATTCCTATGGATATAAAAATTTATTGCTTTCATGGAAAAGCCAAAATGGTTTCCTTTCATTTAGATCGATTTGGAGAAAAAAAACGAATTAATACAGACATCTATTTAAATCCTATCACTGGTGCAAAAACCAGAGGGGACATAGTATTGTCCAGTGCTCCTGAAATCAAGGTATTTCCTGAATTGATAAGATTAGCCGAAGAGTTGTCGAAAGAATTTGAGCATGTCCGGATGGATTTTTATTGCATCGATGAGCAGATATACTTTGGAGAATTCACACATTATTGCGCTTCGGGTTTGGCTCCCTTTGACGATTACCGAGTAGACTGGGCTTTGGGGCAGTTTTGGAAGATCGAGAATAGAGATAAAAGCATTATGGATCTGGTAGAACAATTTGATTCGGGTAATCACAAAAATCCCATCAGAAAACTAATAAGGCTCGAGATTGCCTTTTGATATATGTAGGATGCATTAAAATTTTTTGGGTCTCGATTAAAATGATTTTTTAAATCAACTTGAATCATTATCACTTACAATAAGTCAAAGATCAGCATAATGGAATCATTTTTTTATTTGTATGTTGTTTTTGATTAAAATTCTCTTTATTTACATTTACAAACTATTCCTTTTATTTTCAATTGTGAGATTTATTGATTGGTGAAATAATTTTTAATTTTATTTTATAATAGTCCTTATTATTAATCAAATGAGTTTATTATTTTTGAATTAAATAAATAAGTTAATCTAATCAAAATATAAAAAGAAGGAAAATTTTAAGTTAAAATTAGATTTCGAATTTCTATTGGTGATAATAGATTGTTTAGTCATGGGAAAGCTTATGTGTTTCAATAGCTTTAGGAACAGATTTTATCGAAATAATAAATGAATCAAGTTAATTGTTAAAAAATGTAATGATTGCAATAAGGCCTCTAATTTTCAAATATATTCCGGGTATAGCGTTTAAGCGGAATATAATACACGTTTTGGATTTGGTATTTTACTGGAAGGAAAGAATGAATGACTATTCCTCTTTACATCGTTCATTTAGAAATGGTAATGGGTATGATCTAAACTTAAAAAATCCCAAAACCCATCATGAATTAATTCAAATCAAAAAATTAACAGATAGAGACCCTTTATTGGTGCTGACTTCTGATAAGTATAAGGTGCGTGCTTATATTAAAAAAATGCTCGGGCCTGAACTTTCAAAAGAGATACTAATTCCTTTATTTTTTACGGTGAAGGATGCTCGGGATATTCCTTTTGAAAGACTTCCTCCAACTTATTTTTTAAAAGCGAACCATTTCTCGGGAGCTAACCTTCTGGTGACCCCTGAAACAAACAGAGAGATGCTGATTAAAACTGCAAATCATTGGTTGGCCAATACCTATGGGCAAAAGCTTCATGAATGGGCATACAAAAGAATAAGTCCTCGTCTCATCGGTGAGAAATTATTACTGGATAGTCAGGGGAAAATACCACCCGATATAAAATTCTATTGTTTTCATGGTCGAGTAAAACTAATCATGCTAGTGGATGATCGTATGTCTGATATGAAAATGTACTATTTTGATGAGTTTTTAACGGAGATTCAAATGGAGCTTACCTGGGATCCTTTTCCCAGAAATAGACTTCCCGCTGATAATATTTTGAAAAAAATGAAGGAGATTGCATCAGTCTTGGCATCTCCTTTTGATTTTGTAAGGGTGGATATGTATGCCATAGAGGATAGGATTTTTTTCGGTGAAATGACCCATTACTGTGGTTCAGGTATTGATCCTTTTCCTGATGTACGATTGGATAAGGTATTAGGAAAATATTGGGATGAGCGTTTTTTGGATTATGATTTAATTAGACTACTGAGAGAAGAAGGTATATTTATGTCTGAATTGCATAGTTCGCATGATTAAACCTCTTCACCCCATTTTTTTATTTGAACAGTTATTAACTGTTCGGCAGTTTACATCAACTGATTATTTGGACAAGTAAATTGGTAAATCCTAGTGATAGAAAATTGATTTCAGGGTTCTATCTTGCTAGATAGTCAAATATTTAGCCAAAGCCGTTTGGTGATTCTTGAGATGGCTGAGGTTGCTAAAATCAAAATTGTACAAATCTTTAATCAGCTTTTCAAAGTCGCTGGAATTCATCCCTTTGGTATATAGGGAAATTATAATGTTTTCTACCCCTTTGTCAATCTTCATTCTTTTTTGGCATTATCATGGTTCAAAAAAGTTTTTACGGACTGTATGCGCTTTGTCTTCAGCTTTTTATATACTAGGTTTGAAGTTTTTTTCTGCTGTGGCTATTACAAGTATTATCACCGGTAAATTCTTCACCCTTTTTCGTAGTCAAGGGGATTTTCCATCTCTCCTTTGAGGATGGATTCTATGTCCCTTTTTTGAAGTTAGCCGAGAAAAGCATAGAGCTCTTTTCCGTTTTTGATCTGCTTGAGTAACTCCTCGATGAATGCATCTTCTTTTTTCATAGCTTAAAGTGTGTGAAGGTACCCCGAAAAAGTTATTTCCGTGATCTTTCCAGGCCTTTGAAAGGGCCGAAAAATTCCAGAATAACTTTTCCTACTATTTAAGCACTTTTTGCGACGCTATTAAATTTATAAAATAGAGTTGATAGGTATAAATATTAAGTGTGTTTTTCATATTCATCTTGACCGTAACTTTTGTAACTGCCATAATATTTGCCGTAGTAATTCCCATACCCGTAATAGTTTCTTCCGAGAACTTTTTTATGAACATCGTTAACAACAATGAAGATATTATTTAGATTCAATTTTTGATCTAGGTCAGTAACAACGTCTAATTGAGATATATTTGAATAATTTTGTCTATAAACATACAAAATAATGTCAGTATACTTTAGGAGGTCTAGAGTTTCTGAAACCAAGGCTATTGGCGGTGTGTCTACAATAATAAAATCATATTTCTCTTTTAAAGTATTTATTAAATTTTCAAAATGAGGGGTATTTATACTTTCATAGCTCTTATCAAAGTAGGGACCGGCAGCCAATATATCCAAATTTTCCACATTAGTATGCTGAATTAAACTTTCAATTGAAGAATGCTTATTCCTTAGATAGGTTGTTACTCCGAATTTGTTTGTTACGTTGACTACCTTATGTAAAGTTGGTTTTCTCAAATCCATACCAATGATTAGCGTCTTTTTACCAATTGCTGCATATATACTGGCAGTTCTTAGACTTACAGAGGTTTTACCTTCACCTGCTAAAGTAGATGTCACAAGTATTGTGCCTTGGTCTTTAAAGTTGTATTGTAGGGCTAAAGAAGAGCGAATCGAACGAAAAGCTTCAGTTGCAATGGACTTACTTTCTCCTAGAGGTAAATTTACTTCTTTCTTTTCAAAGCGAGGAATTGTACCTATCAATGGTACATTTGTAAGCTCAGTTACTTCTCTTATATCTACAATCTTGGTATTAAATATCAATGAAAAAATAATTACTATTAATGGAATGCCTATTCCAAATGAAGCCGCTAGAATATAGTTTTTATTCGGATTAGGGTATATTTGTTTATCTTCAATCCGTGCCTCATCTATAATTCTATGATTAACTGTAGTAGCTGCTCTTTCTATCTCTGTCTCCGCTTTCTTTTGTAAAAGGAAGTTATAAATAGATTCATTAAGCATATATTTCCTTTCAATTTTAATAAGATCTTGTTCTATTTGTGGTAAATTCCCTATATCATTCTCAACTGAGTTTATTAAATTTTCAGTAGTTTTTATGTAGTTCTCAGTATTTTTAATCGCATTATTTAAACTTTCTCTTAAATTTTTTTCAATATTATTTATTTTTCTTTCAATGTTTCTTATATAAGAAAATGATTCTGAATTGATCACTTCTTTATATGATGATTTTTCTGTTTGTAAAGCAATAAGTTCGGTTACAAGAGAATTTAGTAGAGCATCATCGATTCCTACAACTGATGGAACAAAAATTTCTTTTCCTTCACTATCATTTAAATAGTCAATTAAATTATTATAATAGTCTAACTTTGATCTTAAAGTTTGATATTCATTTTCTAATCTAACAGCCTCCTCTAGTATTACGCTGCCTTTGTCAGATATGCTAGTGATTGAATTTATTTTTCTATATAATTTGAGCTCATTTTCATAATTTTCAAGTGAATCGGATATTATTGTAATTTGTTTTTCAATAAAGTTTATTGTCTGTTCAAATGTAATATTTTGGACCTCTAGATTGTTCTCTAAATATGTATCCATTATTGTATTGAGAATTCGTTCACCTTTTATTTTGTTTGGTGTTTCTAATATCAACTTGAGTACTGTTGATTCTGGATCGGCTAATTCAATTTTTAAATTGGCTTTTATTTGTTTGGCGACAGTTTCATCATCAACTACTTGAAAAAATAGGTTTTCGTTTATTGCATTATTATCTTCTGCACGAATGGTTAGTTTGAAAAAGTCGGATACTAAAGGTTCATTAATAGTTCCTTGTAATTGAAATGGAGATAAATTTCCAATAGATAAATATTGGTCATATTTTCCTTTAAGATTTCTGATATAAATGTATGCATCCTTAACTTCTTCATCTTGATGTAGAATAAATTTATTGTCATCTAAAATTTCTATCCGTATTGGAACATTTAATAACTGACCTTCAGTCCAGTCAATCTCAATAGATAATTGTTGGAGCTCAGGTATTAATTTTAATCCAAGTATACTTTCTTCATAAAACTGAATATTGAGATCCATTTTCTTGGCTGCTTTATTTGCGATGTTTAAAGTTGAGAGTTCAATTATTTCATTTTGTAAAGTCGTATTAGCCTTTTGTAACCCAGATTTTTCAAAAATATCAAATTCCCCTAAACTGCTACCTCCATCATCAATTGAAATTAATGAATTAGCTTGGTACAGCGGTATAATTGATTTTGTATAATAATGGGTTGCTATAATTGCTATAATTGTTGTCAAAATAAAAACATACCAATAATCTATTACCTTAAGAAGTATTCTTTTTGGATCCAGAAAATCTATTTCAATGTAATTTTTCATATTTATTTAGTAAAGAAATTGACTAAAAGCAATAAACTTGTTAAAACACTGGAAATAATTAAAATACTTTGAGATGCATTCTCAGTTTTTGCAAATTCCCTTTGCTTAAGAGGTTGTGCATAAATTTGATCATTCGTTTGTATAAAATAATAGGGTGAAGTTATAATGGACCTGTCTAATAAATTTATTTTATGAAATTTCGTACCTGATGGGTATTGTCTAAGTATATATACTTCATCCCTTTTTGCAAATGATGTAAAATCTCCAGCTTGAGCTATTGCTTCAAAAATTGTTAGTCGGTCTTGCAAAACAGTGAATTTTCCAGGCCTATTTACTTCACCTAAAATTGAAAACCTAATTCCTCCTAGTTTTACCTTTATAAAATAATCATCATCGGCAAATTGAACCAAATTTTTTTGAATTAGTTCCTTTGTTTCTTCTAATGTTAGTCCTTCAATAAATATTTTCCCTACAATTGGAAGTTCAATTTCACCTTTTCGATTTATTGTATAACCATTCATGTAGTAAACATCACCTCCGCCTTGTATACCTACTTGCATTCCTTGATTTCCTTGAAGGTTGTTCTGGAATGCTTTGCTTATAAAATCTATCGAGCTCTTGACTTCTACATTTAAAATGTCGTTAAATTGAAGTCGATATTCGGCAATGGAGTATGGAATTAGTTGATTATCAGCTAGTAGTACTGAATCTTTAGAATTTTGAAAGTAAACTAATGATTCATTGGATATACACGAATTGACAATTATTGTTAAGAGTATCCAAATTACTTTTTTCATATAATTAATTTTTCACAAAAATAAGAATAAAGCTTAGAGGTTACACTCATTAAAATTAAATGTATTTAATTGTAAATAAATGGTATAATTTTGTTAATCTTTTTAAAGTTGATTTTATTTACAAATAAATGCAATTTATTTATTATTATTTATCTTGTCCTCAAAAATCAATTAAATATCATATTTTTAGCTAACTTTAATTTGTTACTATATGAGATGAGGATTCTCCTTAAAATAAATTTAGCCCAGACAAATAATTTATTGGTGCTCTATGAATGTTTTGTTAATTATTAATTCCTTTATTAAAAATATCGGTGATGATAGAAGAAAGTAGTAAGCTGTCTTTGTCCAACTCTTTTGGGAGAATAGTTTCTTTAGTTAAATCAATAAAATTTATTCCCTCCGTATTAGTTTTATTATTTGATTTGTTTATTCTTATCTTTTTTCTTTCTATATTCTATTTAGTCTTAGAGAATTTATATTTCTTGGAAATGACACTGCAGGATTTTACTTTTTGGTCATTGGCAGTTTTGTTTTTGTTTTCCTTGTTTATGTATTTTTTTAAGTCCTATCGATCATTTCTTCGTTACACGGAATTTTATGAATTGATACGCGTAGCCGCAGTATTCTTTTTTTCATTTTCAGCTTTTTTTATTTTGAACCAGTTTGCAATTCTTTTCTCCTGGGAGATAAATGTTCCCCTGTTTTTCATTCTTTTTGTCTATTTGATGTCTTTTGTGGCTTTGAGTACCTATCGGCTAATTGTAAAAGAGTTTTATTTCTATTTGAACCGGGAAAGTAAGGCTTCAAAGAAAGTAGTTATTTATGGAACTGATTTCGCTGCTATTACACTTTATCGATTATTTAAGCGTGATTTAAACTACCGGAATGAGGTAGTAGCTTTTTTTGATGAAAATCTTCCGGAAAGTTCCAAAGAAATTTTCGGTCTTAAGGTTTATTATGATCTTGATCAGCTTGAATTGTGTCTGACTAAATTCAAGGTTGATGAGTTGATTATTTCATCTGATTCCCTCAGTATTGATAAGAAACAATTGATTTTTCAAATTTGTCATAATCATTCTGTAGAAATTAAGTTTTTTCCTTCTATCGCAGAGTTAAAAACTACCTCGGCTGATTTATCGAATCTCTGTAAGTTAAGACTAGAGGATTTATTAGGTAGGCCAACCATTCAAATTGATCAAAATCATCTTACGTTGAATCTAAACAACCGGGTTATTTTGGTGTCAGGAGCAGGAGGTTCTATCGGTAGTGAGTTATGCAGGCAGATTTGTAAATATCCTATTAAACAACTTCTATTACTTGATTTTGATGAATCTGCACTTTTTGAAATCCATCAAGAATTACTTCGGAAATATCCCGGAAAGGATATTGAAGCCGTATTATGTGATATCCGTAGCAATAAAGATCTAGAGGAGGTATTTAAAAAATTTAGACCCGATTTTGTCCTTCATGCTGCCGCCTATAAACATGTTCCATTAATGGAGGCTTTTCCAAAACTCGCAGTACAAACAAATATTATCGGGACGAAAATACTTGCTGATTTATCCATCAAATATCGAGTACTCAAGTTTTTATTGGTGAGTACAGATAAGGCCGTGAACCCAACCAATGTCATGGGAGCATCCAAACGTTGTGCAGAACTCTATATTCAATCAAAAGCATTTACAACGGGAAGCGATCATGCTACCGAATTTGTCGTTACCCGCTTTGGTAATGTGTTGGGCTCAAATGGATCTGTGATTCCCTTATTCACCAAACAGATTGAAAATGGAGGACCGGTTACGGTCACGCATCCAGATATTGTCCGGTTTTTTATGACCATTCCTGAAGCTTGCAGTCTTGTGTTGGAAGCATTTTCGATGGGAAAGGCGGGGAATGTATTTGTATTCGATATGGGAAACCCTGTCAGAATTTTAGACTTGGCAGAAAAAATGATCAAATTATCAGGAAAGAAACCTTATGAAGATATAGCTATATCATTCACAGGTTTACGCCCTGGAGAAAAATTATATGAAGAACTTTTTAACAAAGATGAGGTTCAGTCCACCACATATAATCCTAAAATTTTTATAATCAATACTAACCTCAGCTCCTTATCAAGAATTGACTCCAACCTTCAGGAAATACAACACCTGCTGGAAAAAAATGGAGATGGAAAGGCTTTGATTAAGATGATTAAAAAAATTCTGCCTGAGTACAAAAGTGCTGAGGCAGATTATGTTGAACTAGATAGATTAAATTGACAATGAGATTGGTTAGATTATTTGTAATTCGGTATCTACTGGTTCCAAGCAACTGGTTTTACCTACTAGTATCTTTTTTCTTTTTCTATTATAATGTTTGGCTAGGAGTTTCCTTTGTGCTCTTATTCCCCATTTTACTTAATTTTCTTCCCTATTATCTGATTAGGAAACTGGAATCCAAATTTCCGAACTTTTCTGTCTATCCAGGCTATAAATTTTATCATATTATTGTTTTGGGGGGTGGTCATGATCCTTCTGATAAACTTTTTTCTGAGCAACAGCTAAATAATACTTCGCTTCGCAGGGTGCTCGAGGGAGTGAGACTTTTTAAAGCAAATTCAAATTCGAATTTGGTTATGACAGGTGAAAATTTGAAGGAAAACCATAAGTCTCAAGCAGAATTACAGTTTGATGTAGCAGTGACAATGGGTGTGAACCCTAAGGTGATTAAAACCATCAATAATCCAAAAAACACCGAAGAAGAAGCAGAGTCATACTTCAAAGAATATGGAAGTATCTATATACCCATTGTATTGGTCACCAAAGCAATTCATCTTCGCAGAGCAGCTAGACTATTTTCTAAACCAGGCTATGAGCTTAACTTGGCTCCGGCTTACTTTTATCACACGGAATTTCAACCTACTATGCTCTGGTTTTTATCGCCCAACATGCGCCTGATGTTGATATTTAGTGAATATCTCAAAGAAGTTGTTGGGTATTTCTTCCTGACTTTGAAAGATCTTAAATCAAAAAAATCTAATACGAAAACCCAATCAGAGCTGAGGGAAATTCAAACTGCTTAAAATCAATCAACAGGACTTAGTTCAAGATTAAAGTATAAGAGGAAGGTTGAAAATTAGATTGGCCTACTTTTTAATAGTGGGTTCTGAAAAAGTATTCCTTAATAAGAGTTAAAAAGAATTCATGTCTAATTCATCTGCATCACAAGCTTTTTAGCCAGTTCTCTAAAAAATCCTCTGCGGATAGGGGCCACATATTTATCAATATTAACTTCCTTGGAATTATAAGCGGTCACATGATTGACATTGATGATATAAGACTTGTGTATTCTGAGGAAACAATCCGATGAAAGCTTCTGGGAAACATCTTTCATGATATCCCTGACCATATATTGTTTGTCTTTGGTAAAAATCTTGGTATATAATCCATCTGCTTTCAGCATCAAGATCTCACTTTCCTGTAAAGGAACGATTAAACCCTTATCTCTAACATTAATGTAATTGCTTTTATTGACGATATTCTCTTTCCTAACTAAGTTCAAGTAAACGTTTGACTTTAGGGTTTCTTTGGTAAAAGGCTTTAATATGAATGAATCATAATCGACATCTACTATTTTTTCCAATATTTCCTGATCTGAATGTGCCGTTATGAAAATTGCAAGTGTATCTACATTTTGCTTTACTTGAGAGCAGACTTCAATTCCACTGAGTGATCCAGCGAGTTTGATATCAATGAGAACCATATCGGGCTTTTTTTCAATAATTTGCTTAATGGCGATTTTGCCATCAGATTCAATTCCAATGACTTCATAATTGGAATGCGTTAATATGTCCCTTATGTTTTCTGCTAAATCAAATTCATCTTCTACGATATAAATCCTTTTCTTCTCTAAAACTTCCATTTTTCGTTTCGCTGTTTTTGTTTTTTATTTTTGATAAAGAGATGAAATTCTTTTAGTTTGACAACCCTCGAAGTAGCTAGCTGTTCTATAAATTTAAATTACGAAATTAAGTTTCTAAGCATAATTCATTAAAATGAAATGAATTAAATTGTAAATGAATTGTATTATTATTTAATTTTATTACTATCATAAGTATAGATCTAGAGATACCGAATTGCTAAACTGTATACAGGCTGTATTGTTTTGTAAATTAATTGACTTCTTTTATTGTGCTTAAATGAAGAAAATATTTGTTAATATTTATAATTAGTTTTCTCTACCTAATTTTAAGAAAATAAATAAATGAAATAATTATATTTTGTTAACTCTTCAATTCTTCAAGATCTAAAAAACCTACTGACCAGCCACTTTTTTAAGAAAAAATATTTTTATTTGGTATGATAACTAGTAACTTAAATTAAGTTTTCTTGGTTTAAAAGAAGCTTAGTTTACAAGTTTTTCGCAAATTTCTGGGGAGAATTTGAAAAAAAACCATATATGACTTTAGGGTTGCCTAATAAATTGGTAGCTAAAAAATAGAAAAAACCGGGATGCTAATCCCGGTTTTTTGATTTAGTATAATTACCGCTTGTAGTAAAGATCAAATCGGTCAAGATTCATCACTTTAGTCCAAGCAGCCACGAAGTCTTTTACAAATTTCTCTTCGTTGGGAGAGCTTCCATAGACTTCTGCCAGTGCTCGTAGTTCAGAATTGGAACCGAAGATAAGGTCTGCCCGGGTAGCAGTGTATTTCAATTCACCTGTTTGTCGATCTCTGCCTTCAAAAACTTCCTTGCTCTCATCGGCAGCTTTCCATTCAGTACTCATGTCCAAAAGATTGACAAAGAAGTCATTGGTCAATTGGTCTTTTTTATCGGTAAATATTCCATGGTTTGATCCGTCATAGTTGGCATGAAGGGCACGCATACCGCCCACCAATACGGTCATTTCCGGAGCAGTCAATCTCAATAACTGAGCTTTGTCAACCAAAAGCTCCTCAGTGGAAAGGGTATATTGTGTTTTCAGATAGTTTCTGAATCCATCAGCCATTGGCTCCAGAAGGCCAAAAGATTCCACATCAGTTTGCTCCTCAAGGGCGTCCATTCTCCCGGCTGTGAAAGGAACTTGAACTTTATGACCTGCATTAGCTGCTGCTTTTTCTACTGCTGCTGTTCCTGCCAAGACGATCAAATCTGCCATGGAAATTTTCTTGTTTCCGGCACCTGCATTGAATTTGGTTTGAATTTCCTCCAATACACCCAAGACTTTATTGAGTTGTTCCGGATTATTTACTTCCCAATTTCGCTGAGGAGCAAGCATGATTCGGGCTCCGTTGGCCCCACCTCTTCGGTCTGAGTGACGATAGGTAGAAGCTGAAGCCCAGGCGGTAGTCACCAGTTCAGAGATGCTCAATCCTGAGTTCAGGACTTGATTTTTTAGTGAAGCAATATCAGCTGCATTGACCAAGGGGTGATTGACTGCAGGGATTGGATCCTGCCAAATCAAGTCCTCAGTTGGTGCTTCAGGACCCAGGTAGGTTGTTTTTGGTCCCATATCGCGGTGAGTCAACTTAAACCAAGCTCGCGCGAAAGCTTCGTTGAATTCTTCTGGATTTTCGTAAAATCTTCTGGAAATCTTCTCATACACGGGATCAAATCGCATGGACAAATCCGTCGTCAACATGGTTGGCTTGTGCTTTTTCTCGGGATCAAAAGCATCTGGATAAAGGACTTCTGGATCCTTTGCAACCCACTGATGAGCACCTGCCGGGCTTTTGGTCAATTCCCACTCATGCTCAAACAAACTCTTGAAGAATCCCTGACTCCATTCGGTAGGAGTAAATGTCCAGATGACTTCAAGACCTGAAGTGATGGCGTCAGCACCCTTTCCGGATTTGAATGAGCTTTTCCATCCAAGACCTTGCTCTTCAATGGGAGCGGCTTCTGGTTCTGGTCCTACATTTTCGGCGGGACCCGCTCCGTGAGTTTTACCTAAGGTGTGGCCACCTGCGATCAATGCGACAGTTTCCTCATCATTCATGCCCATTCTTCCGAAAGTTTCCCGGATATCATGCGCTGCCAAAACTGGATCTGGGTTGCCATTAGGTCCCTCTGGATTTACATAGATCAAGCCCATTTGTACAGCTGCCAAGGGATCTTCTAGTTTTCTTCCTTCGGCATAACGCTTGGAATCATCCAACCATTTTCCTTCAGCTCCCCAATACACATCCAATTCCGGCTCGAATACATCTTCACGTCCACCAGCAAATCCGAAGGTCTCGAATCCCATGGATTCCAAAGCTACATTTCCTGTCAGAACCATCAAATCAGCCCATGAGATTTTGTCTCCATATTTTTGTTTGATAGGCCAAAGTAATCTTCGTGCTTTGTCTAGGTTGGCATTATCAGGCCAGCTGTTCAAAGGAGCAAATCGCTGCTGACCGGAGCGAGAACCTCCCCGGCCGTCACCGGATCGGTAGGTACCTGCACTGTGCCAAGCCATTCGGATGAATAAACCTCCATAGTGACCAAAATCTGCCGGCCACCAATCCTGAGATTCCGTCATAACAGCTTGGATGTCTTTTTTAAGGGCAGCATAGTCGAGACTGTTAAACTCCTCGATGTAATTGAAATCAGGCCCCATCGGATTGGAGAGTTCTGAATTCTGACGAAGTAGTTGCAAATTCAATTGATTTGGCCACCAATCCGAATTGCTGGTTGCTCTCATAGCAGAGCTGCTTTTTTCTGTCGCGCCACTGTAGGCATCGACTTCTTTGGAGTCTTGCTTGCATCCTAGTATGTTGAGACTAAGGACTAATCCAAGGCTTAAACTTAATTTTTTCATAATAATAGGTGATGTTAACGAAGTAAAGATATCTTCTATTGAATCGAGAAGAAAATTGTTAATATCTATGACTGTTGTTGTATCTAATCCTTCGTTCTTGATGTAATAAAGAATAAATTCAATGATTAGGGGATAAGAGTTTGAGCTGAATATACACAGCCATAAACTCATGAAGAACTTGAATGGAAAAAGTAAATAATCCCAATAATGCTTGGATGCAGAGGCTGTTCTTAGCTAAGCGATGAAGCCTTCATTCCCTAGCTATTTTGCCAGTTATGGAAGCAAATAACTTATCCACTTAATAGGCTGTTGGAAATACAATTAGAAAGGCATCTTTGTATAGGGGAATTCTATACCTGTTAATTAATAAGCTTCAAAACTGTCTAATGATCTGCTCATTCAGGAGGTATTCTAATAATTTTTTTGGGATAGAAACTGGAAATTTACTATAACTTCACTCTAAAAGTGGTACCTTCATTTTCAACTGATTCGAAGCTCAAATCAAATTTTAACTTGTCAATAATTTCTTTTACTATCACTAAACCAAGTCCAGTTCCTTTTATTTGATGGGTATTGGAACCTCGATAAAAAAAGTCAAAAACCTTTTCTTTTTCCTCATCTGAAATTCCTATTCCAAAATCCTGGATTTCAATTGAAATATCTTGACCAAAATTCAGGTTAATAAAAATATCTTTTTTTGAGAATTTGATTGCATTTGTCAATAGGTTATGGAAAAGGTGGAATAAAAGAGTCCTGTCTGACTGAATCGATCTCTTTTTTCCTGATGTCTTAAATTGGAAACTTCGATCACCTTCTAAAAGTGACTGTAATTCGTTGATCAGATTTGTAAAGAAAACCTCTAAATCAATGGGTTCTAAGTTTAACTCTCTGTCTGCAAAGGATGCTTTTTCTAAGACCAAAACATCTTCGAGTAAAAACACAATTTTGTTTATTTGCCGCTCAATTCGTTGGATTTTATTTTTAAATTTTTCCTTTAAACTTTTATTTTCAACTTGGTCTAAGTATTCCATCATCAATTCTAAGGAACTTATGGCAATTGAAAGAGGCGTTCTAAATTCATGAGAAGTCATAGAGACAAAATTTGACTTCATTTTGTTGATTGCTCTTTCTTTATCAACGGTTGATTTGAGAGATTCTAAAAGTTTCTTTTCTATAGTAAGGTCCTGAATAATTCCTTTTACCTGTATGGTTTTACTTACATTCCCTGAGACCTTTCCAATTACTCTGATCCACTTCTCTTCAGATTTCAAATTTTTTATTTTGAATTCATGATTGAAATAGGTGTCGCTGTTAAGGTGTTGGATTATAAGGTCTTTGAATGCTTGGAGATTTGATTGATCAAAAATGTTTTTTACACTAAACTCAACTTTATCATCTGGATTATTTATTCCCAGGATTTCTAGCGTAATCTTGGAAATAGATTGCATTTCTATATCCTGACCATTTGAAAGACTGTAGGAATATGACCCTAGCTTAGCTATCTCAAGACTTTTTTCAAGTAAATCTTTTAACTCTTTTTCTCTTTTTTCCTTTGAAATTAACTCGGTGAGGTCCTGTATCCATACCAGTTTTACCTTATTATTTGCGACTTGGAGATTTAATGACAGTGTTTTGCTATCCAATTCGACCGGTATCTGAAGAAGTTCCTTTTCTTGGGATTCCAGGTTGTTGACAATCCTTTTTTCCAGCTCAATCCAAAAACTTTGCCCTAATTTCTGAATTAATCGCTTTCCTTCTTCATTACTATTAACCAGTACATTCTTTTCATTAAATGTATATAATGGAATGGGAGTACTTTCAATAAGGTTTTGGAGCTTTTCCCGTTCATTTGAAAATTGAAGGTAGTTTTGTTTTTTTTTATTCCGGAGATAAATATTTCTAAATAAAAGTGTTATAAGAATGATCAGCAAGAATATGATCAATTGCTGGGTATTTGGGTTTTGAGTCATTGACTGGGAGTTGAGCAAATTATAAGATAAAGGCATTTGAAGCTTTTACATATTTTTTTTAGTTATGATTGATTGATTTTACCTATTTAAAATTGTCTCGATAGTGCAGATTTAGTCTAAATTACTGGATAGAACAAATATTATTTAATATAAATCTAATTATTGTGACTTTTATCACTGAATCCTCAAAAGGCTTGAAATTAGTTATGTCTCATATTCTACTAAAAGCCTATCCCTAAGGTTATTCCAGCTCTTAATGTTGCAAAAGGACCGTTAAAATTTAATTTCGCTCCCGAGTTATTTACCTCTACATTGTATTCTAGGAAAGGGATTTCCAAATCAGACAGCTCTTGCCGTATGAAATCTTGTTCATCTTGGCTGAGTGCAGAAATGGCTTCTACTAAACCTGATGAGCTACCGAAGGATGCCCCAATGATCCACCAATCTAAATAGACAGATTTTCCTAGTTTCCATTGACTTCCTAGCATGAGTCCTCCGGTTAACCCTCGAATATCCCCTTTGAAATCTATACTTTTCGTATTTTGATTTCCATCGTTTGATTCCACATCCAATAAGAACTCATCATATCCAGCGGAAATGTTTGATAATCTGGCAAAAGGAGCGATATAAAAACCTCGGGGTCCTGGATGTTTTCCTAGGTAAAATCTCAGTTCAGTAGTAAGGACAGTATTGCCCAAACGAAAATTTTCTATCTCTGAAACTATTTCAGGGTCATCGATCAATCCTTCAACAGTAGAAATTGCTGGGATTTTACCATAAGGCTGCAATCTTCCAGAAAAAGTTAACGAAATGCTCTTAGAAATTGCCCTTTCGTATTGAATTTCATAGTTATTAAATAATAGACCCGTTAAATTAAGTTTTACTACATTTCTATCGAAATCTTGTGACCAAGTAGTAAGGGGTACTAGTAGTAGAATGAAGAGCGTAAAAACTATTGCTATGTACTTTTTCATTTTTTTTTAAAACTACTTTTTGGATTCGAAATATAATATAGAGTAACTGCCTATACATTTACATATTCATTCATTTAATTTAATTTTTTTGAAATCCCGGTATTCAATATCTCAGAACCCAAATTATTTCATTTACTTATTTTTTAAGGGGTTAGTAGGTTTTAAGGATTTTGATCATAAATAATCTTTAGTATAAGGTAAATAGTTAAAAAATAATACAATCATGGCACTACAAGAAGATTTGAAAGAACAAGGTGATTTTCTCTTTAAGTATAGAAGTTATTTTCCTATTATTTTGATTGCCTGCGGTATTTCAATTGAGTATTTTAGTGTTTTGAAAGATTTAGAGTTTGGGCCGGATTCCGTAAAACGCAAAAATGAGTATTTTTACTTTTTAGCAATCTTAGTTGGATTATTGGGATTTATTATTCGTGTTTTATCAATTGCTTATGCTCCAAATAATACTTCGGGAAGGAATACAAAGGCTGGACAGGTGGCAGATTTTTTAAATACATCAGGCCTGTATTCTATAACCAGAAACCCCCTTTATTTGGGAAATTACTTCATGTGGCTTTCTATCTGCATGTTTATAGGTAACATTTGGTTTGTTTTGGTGTTTACGCTGGTTTTTTGGATTTATTATGAGCGGATAATTTATGCGGAAGAATGTTTTTTGAGAAAGAAGTTTGAAAGTCAATATTTGGAATGGGCAAACGCCACTCCTATATTCCTTCCCTTAAGCTTCCGTCTTGAAAAACCTGAAGGGAAGTTCAATTGGAGGAAAGCTATTCGGAATGAAAAAAATGGAATCTTTGCCATGTTTTTTCTTTTCTGGCTTTTGCACAGCATTCCTAATTTAGTCTCTGGCAATTATCAGGAAATCTTCTCAAATCTCTTTTTTTACCTAGCAGGAGGTTTTGGAATATTGTATTTAATCATTAAGGTTTTAAAAAGGAATACCAGGCTCTTACATGACCAATAAATTAAAAAATCAGGTTTTAGAATTCCTGATTTTATTTTGATCGCATGAGAAAAATCCAAGCATTAGTTCGAAGAAAAATCAGAAGATATAATTCCAATAGATTTTATAAAGTCTTTGATAAAGAGCAAAATATTCAAGCAGTTATTTGCTTGAATAATTTGCTTAAAACCATTCCAGAAAACAGGTTAACAAAAAGTGATGAAAAAGAAATTGAGCACTATTCGATCAAATGCCTAGGTTCAAAAGCCTATGCTCCCATGTTAAAAGCCTATGCTGTTTTTCATGGGGAATTTCGTGAGGGACTAATTACAAATAGTTACTATTATCGTTACGTATTGGAAAAAGTAAATGGGCCATTGCGAATACTTAGTCGAGAAAGGCATTTAACAAGGAAAATTCTTCAAGCAGAGGAGATCCCTGATTTAGGTTATTTCACCGGAGGAAATTGGTTTATTACATCAGGAGAAAAAATTTCTTTCACACAGGCCTTAGATTATTTTTTTTCTATTTCGGAAAAAGTGGTTATTAAAACTAATGGTTCGTTAAGAGGAAATGGCTTTTTCTGCTTAGCCCGGAAAGAATTTGAAGTTTTTAACTTCACAAAATACTCCGGCTTAGTAGTACAATACCCCATTCAACAGCACGAATTCTTTTCGGAATTTTGCTCCAGTAATGTAGCGACTATTAGAATTACCACAGTAAAGCTGAATTCTTCGTCTGCAAAAAGTATTGGGAATTACATCCGTTTTGGAAGATTTAACAATAATAGAATTACTCAGGAGTCATCAATATCAGTAGGAATTAATGAAAATGGTTCTTTATCAAAATTTGGCCTAGATAAGGATTGTAATATGTTTACATTTCATCCAGATTCTAACTTAATCTTTGAAGGGAAAGTGATACCGGAATATGATCTATTGCGAAAAAGATGCGAGGAACTGCATGATCGGGAGCCAAATTTAGGAATTATTGGATGGGACGTAGCCTTGGATAGGGATTCAAAAATGAAGCTTTTGGAATGGAATACATTTCATCCCAGTATTTCCCATTCTGAATTTTTTTCAGGGCCTAATTTTTTGAAAACTTCATGGTCTAATTTATGGAGAATAAATAGTTGATATGTAAGCGCATAAATAGGTTAAGGATTATCTATGATACATACAGATTGTTTGCATTTTTAACCTTTCGTTTACGTTTGGGGTAATTCTGGTAAATGACCAATGTGTTTTTTTATTTTTAAAAAATAAAAGAATGCATCAAAGCTCAATTCTCCGGATGAATTGGTTTTTAGACCAATTTGTAAGTTTTAATAGCTCTTCAGGAAATAAATTAAGGGTCCTCGATGTAGGAAGTTACGATGTCAATGGTAGCTACAAACCATTATTCAACTCTAAAAAGGTGGAATACCTTGGTTTAGACATGGAAAATGGGCCAAACGTAGATTTAGCCGTTTCCAGTCCGTACCATTGGCCGAGCCTTAAGACAGATAGTTTTGATTTGGTAATTTCAGGGCAGGCATTTGAGCACAACGAATTCTTTTGGTTGACAATGGAAGAAATAGCCCGTGTCCTAAAGCCTGGGGGAAAAGTTTGTATTATAGCACCAAATGGTTTCCATGAGCATCGTTATCCTGTAGACTGTTATCGATTTTTCACAGATGGAATGATTGCAATGGCACGATACGTTCAATTGGATGTCTTACATGCTTCCACGAATGCAGCACCGAGTGGAATGCATGATTCTTGGTGCAAGGACGGCCAGGAGGATTCAATACTTATTGCTCAAAAAAACTATGTAGGTCCAGCCAGACTGATAAATCGGACAGAATACAAGACTAAACCATGTAACCAAAACCTTCTTTTAACTGGGCTTGAGGTTTACCGAAAGAAGGGAGAAAATAAACTCCAAAAATTAGTAAAGAAGTTATACTGGCTTTTAGAGCGCTTAAAATAAGCGTGATCAATTACATGATAATCTGGACCTGCTATATTTGATTGGACATTAAGTTAAGCCCCTTAACTTAGAACCAATGAAAAAAAGAGAAAGAAGATCCTTTGACAAAGCTTTTCAATTGGTGGTGGTCGTGCTGCATAAGAGCGGTAAAACCTCTAGGGAAATTGGGCGTGAACTTGAAATTTCTGCCGATACGGTGCGTCGTTGGAGTAGGGAACATGCTGCTGCCGGGGAGTTTAGTTTTGCAGGTAATGGAAAAGCCATCATGACACCAGAGCAAAAAGTAATAACCCAGCTAAAGAAAGCCCTGAAGGAAGCTGAGATAGAGCGTGATATCCTAAAAAAGGCCGTAGGCATCTTCTCCAAGAGCGACAACAAATATTCCGGTTCATGAAAGCCCACCAACAGGTATTTGCGTTCAAGAAGATGTGCCGGGTCTTTCAGGTTTCCAGAAGTGGTTATTATCATTGGCTGAATAGAAAACCTTCCCCAAGAGAATTGGAAAGTGAATTTTTTGTTTTAACCCACATAAAATCATTGCCATTTGTAACTTAATTCCCACTTTAGAATAAAACGAATGAAGTAAACACTAAATTAATACTATCTTACAACTTTGATGCAAAAAAGGAGATAAACTTAAGATTCAAGTGATAAATGGCCTAAAAATTAAAGATCATATTCTTGATGAATATTTAGAAGCTTATGATATTGTAGATGAAGGTGGGCTTTTTATCTATGCCAATAAAGCTTATCTGAAAATGTGGGGCTATGAAACCATGGACGAGATAATCGGAACATCCCCTGCATTGCATTGCATTGATCCGGAAATGCCCAAAGAGATTATTGCAAAAGTGAATAAAGATGGTTGGGGAGAGTTTGAGTTTAAGGCAAAACGAAAAGACAATTCGGTGTTCGATGTTTTTATGCGAGTATCAGTACTTACTGATGAAAATGGAAAAAAGTATTATCACGGTTTTTCGCGTGACATCACCCAAGAGAAAAAACAGGATGCAGAACTGGAAAAGTATAGAAACTATTTAGAAGAGCTGGTTGAAGAAAAAATTGCCGAGCTGAAAGAAAGTGCAGAAATATTAAAAAGAACAGAATCAATAACTCACATTGGAAGTTGGGACTGGGACATTGAAAATGATGTTATAACCTGGTCTGATGAAATTTATCGAATATTTGGCTTAGATAAAAAAAATGGAGTGCCTGGCTACTTTGAAGGACATTCTAAATTTTTTACCGAATATAGCCAGAAGATTATGAGTAACGCTGTTACCAAGGCAATTGAAAGCGGGGAGCCTTACGAAATTGAGCTTTCTGTTCGAAAATCTAATAAATTAATTAAGGTTTATGGGTTTCCAAAAAGGAATAAAGCCGGCAAAATGAAAAGTCTTTATGGCTCAATACAAGATATCACTGAAGAGAAGGAGAGGGAACGCTTACTTATTGAAGCTATAAATAAGGCACAAGCAAGTGATGAGTTAAAAACGGCATTTCTAGCCAGTCTTAGTCATGAAATCCGGACGCCTATGAATGCAATCATAGGGTTCACTAATCTGCTTAAAAATGATCATTTGCCTCAAAAGAAAAAACATGAATTTCTTGGAATTGTAGAGGATAGTTCCAAACAGTTATTGCATTTAATTGAAGATATCCTGGAGTTTTCAAAAATTGATACAGGTCAGGCTAAAATTAAGTATACATCAATTAATTTTTGTGATTTATTTAAGAAAACAAAATTAAAATTTGATGAAATTAAAAAATCACAAAAAAAGGATGCTATCTCGATTGAATTAAATATCCCTAAGGACTGTGAAAACTTGTATGTTAAAACAGATCCAGTTAGGATAGAACAAATACTTAATAAACTTATTGAAAATGCTTTAAAATATTCTAAAGATGGAACTATACAATTTGGATTCGAATTGCTAGATAACGAGAATATCCAGATCCTTGTAAAGGATGAAGGCATGGGGATTGAGAGTGATAAAATAGGATTGATTTTTGAGCGATTCATTCAAGTAAAGTCTAATTCGGATTTTAATTATGAAGGTACCGGTTTGGGGTTATCGATCGTAAAGGGTTTGGTAGAGTTATTAGAGGGAGATATAGCTGTAGAATCTGAAGTAGGTAAAGGTTCAACATTTAAATTGACCTTACCATTGATTGTGGGAAAGTCTACTATTAGTAAAAGATCAAAAAACGACTTAGTCGATTATAACTTTTTAAAGTATTTAACAATTTTAGTTGTAGACGATGAGCTGTATAACAGGAAATTTCTAGAAGAATTACTTTCATCCCATACGAAGAAAATTTTCACTGCATCAAATGGTGTCGAGGCAATTGAGTTTGCAAAAGCAAATAAAAATATAGATTTTATTTTAATGGATATCAAAATGCCAAAAATAGATGGTTTTCAGGCTGCTGAAGAAATATTAAAAATAAACCCAAAGGCAAAGATAATTGCTCAGACTGCATATGTAACATTATTAGAAAGTGAAAGATTTACAAATGGGGGCTTTATTGATTACATTTCTAAACCCATTAATTTTGAAGATCTTTTAGCGATTTTTTTGAAATTTAAATCATAGAGTTAAATGATTTTGCCATTCTGATAGAAAAAATTAATAAGATTTTCTCTATATCTTTTTTATAGCTTTGAGGCTATGAACGTACTCTGAAAAAGTTATTTCCGTAATTTTTCTAGACCTCTGATAGGGCCGAAAAATCCCAGAATAACTTTTTTCTATCACCTATACACTTTTCGGGACGCTATCCAGAAAATCTATCTTTTGGGGAAATTTATTGTCAAGCAGGATACCTCCATAAATCCAGAACAAGCCACTTGCAAATTATTCTGGTTCATATTGCGTAAATGATATGGAAACAATGAAGTTTCCATTTGAATCAATATATGCCTTAAAATCTGCGTTATTTTTTTTGCAGATTTCCTGGCAAAGATATAGTCCCAATCCAAAGCCTTGTTGCTCATTTTCGGATCGATCAGTCTGGTTAAAAGGCATTGGTTTAATGAGACCTTCCTTCTTGTTATATGTTTGATGATTTTTAATTTTAAAGTCTTTTTCTACATTAATCTCAATAAGGGAGGAGGGGCTGCTGAATTTCACGGCATTATCGATGATCTCTCTTATTAAAAAGCGTAATAAATATTTGTCGAAAAGAATTATAGTTCCATTGTGGGAATATTTGATTTCCAGTTCATACTCGTTAAAATTAGATTTAATCTCAGAAACTACACTATTAATATGGTTCTGAACGGGTTCTATATTTATTTTTTCAAGTTTGTAGTATAATGATAGCTTTTCTAAGGATTGATTGATTCTATTCGCAGTTTGCTTGCCTAATTGAATCATTTCATAAAACTCTTTAGGATCAAAATCCTTTAAAGAGTTTTCCATTAAATCGAAGACCGATAGGACTCCATATAAAGGAGTTCGAAATTCGTGAAAGGTAATTTTTCGGGTATCTTCTAATACTTTCTCAAGTTTCTCATGGATCCAGCGCTCCCTTACTTCTTGTTTTCTAATATTATTAAAAACGGAATTAAGCAGCATTTGTCCGGAAACAGGCTTTGTCAAATAATCATCCGCCCCAGAATTCATACCGAGCCTTATGTCTCCATTACTAGCCTTAGCTGTGAGAAAAATAAAAGGCGTATTTTCGTGGTTTTTTTTGTTTCTGACTTCTTTTAATAACGAAATACCATCCATGACGGGCATTAAAATATCCGAGATGATTAAATCAACATTATTGCCCTCTAGTAGTTTTAATGCTTCTTTTCCATTATCAGCAGTGAATACAGAAAATTTATTGAATTCAAGTATTTCTTTAAAATTTTGTTGAAGCTCTAGCTCATCTTCAACCAATAGTATGGTTTTTTTCATCTGGGATTTCTATAACAAACTTTGTTCCATATCCTTCTTTACTTTGAAATAGGATTTGTCCATTTATTTTATCGACCAATTCTTTAACGATAGCCAAACCAAGTCCGGTTCCTTTTTGATTGAGCACATTACTCGATCGATAAAAAGATTCAAAAATAAAAGGCTGATCAGATTTCGGAATTCCTATTCCAAAATCTTCTATTTCAAATAAAATTTTACCCTTAGAATTGGATGTGGTAATAATGCCTTTTTGAATTTCAGTTTTACCATATTTGATGGTATTTTCAATCATATTTCTTAAAATATTAATGATCCAGTCCTTATCGGTTTGAATTAGAATAGGCTCTGGATGTAACTTAAGCTCAAATTGTTCATAAGCTTCTTTGAAATAATTGAACAAAATTTGTTTAATAATTCCATTTAAATCGATCCATTCTAACCGTATATCAGCATTGTCAGAGGATGATTTTTCCAAAACAAAGACCTCGGAAATAATCCTATTCAATCTGTTGATTTGGATTTGAATTTTTCGAATATGCTTCATTAAATCTTCCTTATGACTTTGGTCTTTCATTGAATCTGAAATGATCTCCAATAAATCAACACTGCTTAGAATAGTTGATAAAGGAGTTCTGAGTTCATGGGAAGTCATCGAGATAAACTTCGATTTAAGCCTATTCAATTCTCGCTCTTTATTGAGATTTACAGTTATTTTATGAATTAGCTTTTCTCTATCGGTCACATCTCTGGACGAGATTAAATATTTATTTTTAGCACCAATTTCCTTCGTTATCGGTTTAACGAGATGCTCAATTGATACTTTTCGGTTGATTTTTTCAAAAAACTTTTCTGAAATAATCTTATGATTTTCGCTTGTTCCAGCGTTTTTAAAATCTTCCTCATTCAGGTTAAACAGTTCAAAAAAGTTTTCTCCTTGTTTAAGCTTTTCTTTTGTTAATTTTTCATAGGATGGAGAAGAGTAGGTTATCCTAAAATCCTTATCCAGCAAAAACAGAATGTCATCTACATTATTGGAAAGTAATTCCAAAAGTTGTAGAGTTTGTTTTTCTTTTTTTTCAGCCAGTTCTTTTTGCTTTGAGACCTTAGAACTATAGAGTACATTTCCCAATACCTCAGCCAAAGACCTTAATGCCGATAATTGTCCTTCGGAAAATAATTCATAGCTAGAACAATTATCAAATCCCATAAATCCCCAGAATTTGCTCTTTACAAAAATAGGTACGAAAAGATAGCTTACTATATGTTGCTCATCCATCAACTCGCGAAACCAATCATTTTTGGAATTATTTACAAAGTCATTGATTGGGAGATTCTTTTCTAAAACTCTTCTTAATTCTGGGAATACACTCCAAGGAAGGTTCTTTAATTGCTCAAATTCTATTTGGGGAGAGATTCCTTCATTGTTCCATTCAAAAATGTAGCTTAGGTAATCATCTTTGACATTTTTAAAAATATAAACTCTATCAACTCCAGTCGCTCGACCAATTTTTTCAAGAATTTTTGGAATATCGTTAACAACTGATCTGCTTCTGTTCAAGATTAAAAATGATTCGCTGATCTCTTTTAGTAGATAATCTTGATTAATTGACTTAGAGGGTGAATTCATGGATGTCTATGAAAATTAAATAATAGAAGTATGAAATTAATAAAATTGTTTTTTGATTAAGTGTTTTCTTATGTAAGTTAAACAATTTAAGTAAAAATTTTTTTCAATCCTTGGCCAAAGAATATTTTGTCAGTAATTGTCTGATTTGTATCCTTCTATAGAAGATATCTATCATTTTTTATTTTTCATAAAATGGGCTAAGAATACTTTTTTTGACCTTGTATCCTTATTAATTAGAGCCAAGTCTCCATCTTCTAGATATTAAAAAGATAAATCCTCATTCAATTAACGTAAATATATGAATTACTTGTACTTATAGCGTTCTCGGTAGTTTTTGTTTTCGTGCTTTAAATTTATACATTGAAAATACCATCGGGATCTTTTTTGTTTATTTGATGTCTGAAGCCTAGATGAGGAGTTTATGCACCTGTTCTACATGATTTAAAATTATATATTAAGAAAGGAGTGTTTGAATTATGAATTTATTAGATTAAATTATTTTTTTATTTTATATTATTTATTAACATTAAATTTATGATCAAAAAAATTCATTAAATAGATTGTGTTTGTATTTTTTTTTCAGAAATCATGTTTGCAATAAATAATTTTTACAATAAGATTTTCATAGTTTAGTAAAATATTCTTTGAAATCAGTTTATTTCCCCAAGAAAACATTCACTCCTATCCCTACTTCCAAGTCATGCATCCTGTCCTGTAACAGACCAGGCCGAGAAATCGGAAGCCAATAGTGACTTCTCAAGAATAACCCAAGACGCTTGGTCATCAAATAATTGGTACCGATTCCTACTTTCAAATGACTGAGGTTGAACTCGCTGGAACTAGTACTTCCATATTGATATTCCACTTCCGAAAAATTTTCAAACTCATACGTAAAGTCCTGT